>Ga0206965_10135_pt1 | contig 23051 bp, 20 predicted proteins | sample Alteio_BWOrgHeat_26_FD_152973 | JGI IMG/M metagenome (GOLD analysis project Ga0206965, IMG submission 152973) | Enriched cells from forest soil in Barre Woods Harvard Forest LTER site, Petersham, Massachusetts, United States -... | ecosystem: Environmental > Terrestrial > Soil > Temperate forest >...
GCACGGATACCGACCCGTTTAGGACGAATACAAGAGAGGAGTGGGTGTCGGCGGACGCGACTACTTTTGTGAATGAACGACATCGGCCGAGGGGGTTGGACACGGACACCTATTGGACCAAGGACCCGCTGGGCCAAGCCGCAGGGCCTAATCCATACACCTATGTTGGGCAGGATGAATGGACGAAAACGGATCCATTCGGGTTGTTTGGCAACGCGTATGGGGAAATGGATGATTACGCGCAGCAGTCTGCGAACGAAGGTGGCGCATGGGGTTGGGCAAAAGCGGTGGTCACCATTGCGGCCAAGAACACTCTGAATGCTGTTTCGGGTGGGACGTTCAAGTCGAATAGCCAGGAGGCGGAAAAGGTTGGTACGGGACAGGAAAATGCGTGGGACGGGGTGGGGCATATGGCGCACAATACGGGCGTGGCCGCCGCCAAGATGGCCGCTGGCGGGGCGGCTGGTGAAGCGGCGGGTGCCGCTTATGAGGGGTTCTCTACCGCTGGCACAGCTATCACTGGAAGCGCAGAGGCGGCGACGGATGTAGCGGAGGCCTCCAATGCCGCCGCCAAAGCGCCGACTTCTTCGCCCACCGGGTCAGCGGCGGCGGATGCGAATACTTCAGCCTCAGCGGTTGCCGCGGAGGGGCCGCCGCCAGCACCGGCAGCGGAGCCAGAACCTGTGTCGGCTGGCGGCGGTTCATGCTTCCCAGCCGACACTCTGGTCTCAACACCAAGCGGCGACCATAAAATCGAAGACATCAATGTCGGCGATGTAGTTTATGCTTATGATTTCGCGAGTGGAACGGTCGTCGAGCGCAAGGTATTGGAGACACCGAAGAATTTCACCTACTACTGGATTGATATTCTGGCAGGTGGTGAGACCATCACCGCTACGCGCGGTCACCGCTTCTGGATTGAGAATGAAAATCGCTGGGTTTACGCGATTGATTTGCGCACTGGCATGACAGTGCGATTCGAGGACGGCAAAGTTGAAACAATCACGGTTTTAGGAATGCGTAAGTTGAAAAGTTCAGAGACGACATACAACTTGGTTGTGGACGAAGACCATAATTACTTTGTTGGCAGAGGGCATGTATTGGTTCATAATGGTTCTGATTGGCAAAGTGACCCTTTGTGGCAGTCTGATCTGCATACCGTTTACCGTGGTGATGACGGTTATATTGGAATGACTAAAGATTTTGCCACACGCAAAGCCTATTGGGCAAGTCAAGGACGGCATATAGAACCGTTATACGAAAACATTCCGGGACGCTTGGCTGCACATGGGGTAGAACAATCTGCAATTGAATCCACACGCGCAGCAGGAACAGGTGTAGATCAAATTAATAGCATTGATCCTGCTCGTACCGATCCTAAAGCATTGGAAATGCGTGCTCGCGGAGCGGATTATCTTAACAAGTCTCCAGGTTGCTAAAATGCGCAAAAAAAAATTCAAACCTGGTGATATCGTTGCTCTACCACTGCCCAACTGCGGTGTTGGATGTGTGCGTGTTATTCGCACCGACGAGTTTGGTGTTCTACTTGAACTTTTTGCTGATGCAGATTCTGCTAATGTCGAAACTACATTTATCAATTGGAATCGCATCACGTTCGCGTATGTAAATCAATACTCACTTGATTCTTGGGAATTAATCGGGAATGTGCCTATAGATGAGAAGGGTTTAAATATTCCACCATTTTTTTTCGGTACTACACGTTTTGTGACTGTGCAGCGACCCGGTAAAGAGGATGAATTTATTCGTGGGTCAAAGACAATATTTGATGAAATGCTTGCCCGTGGATATATCCATAAAGTACTCTGGCTTGGAAATAACATAGCAGATTCTATCGCAAAAAAACAGTCGCCCAAATGGGGTCTTCCGCCGTTATAGAGGAGGCCCTAGGGTGTTAGGTTGCCCCATGCTCCCTCGACTTTGGCCCCAAAAGGGGTCAGGTTGCACATTTCCCCCTGACGACCGGGTGGTGGAAAGCGGGCACGCATAAATTGCAGGAGGTGACGGAGACTTCGCAGTTCAATTACGACGACCAGGCGCGGCGGCAGTTCGAGGACCGCTTCGATACCTACAATTTTGACTCGACTGTGATGGACACCGGTTACGGCACCATCGGCGGGAACTATGCCGGGAGTTTGTTTTCGCGGAGCGAGACGGCGGCGGTGAAGCTGTATGACGGAGCGGGGGTGGTGCGGTCATACCAGGGGGTGTATAACACGCTGGGAGGGAACACCGGGAACCTGACGACGGTGTCGGAGGACTGGGGGCCAAAAGGGGTCAGGTTGCACATTTCCCTCTTGACCGAATTTCTGCTCTGGGCAAAGTGGCCGCATGCCACGTAAATTGCGCTTAGAATATCCCGGGGCTGTTTATCATGTGATCAACCGGGGGAACTACCGGGCGGACATTTTCGCTACAAGCGGGGCGCGGGCGGCGTTTATGAGCTGCGTGTGGGAGGCGTGCAAAAAGTCCGGCTGGCGACTCCATGCCTATGTGCTGATGCGCAACCACTATCATTTAGCGCTGGAGACGCCCAAGGGTAATTTGGTGGTGGGGATGCAGTGGCTCCAAGCGACGTTTGCCAACCGGTTTAATCGCATCCGGGGCGAGCGCGGGCACCTATTCCAAGGGCGGTACAAGGCGCTGCTGGTCGAGCCGGGGATGGCCTTGGGGCAGTTGTGCCACTATATCCATTTAAACCCGGTGCGGGCGAAGGTGGTGACAGTGGCGAAGTTGAAAGAGTTCCGCGACTCAAGCTACTGGCACCTCTGGCACCGCGAGGAGTGCCCGTCATGCCTGCTGCTCGAAACGGCCCTGCGGCAGGCGGGCGGGTTAGCCGACACGCCCGCGGGCCACCGGGCCTATGAGAAGTTTCTCACGTGGCAGTCGGCGCACGGACCAATGGGGCGCAATGAGGCGTATGTTTCCATGAGCCGGGGCTGGATACTGGGTAGCCAGGGGTTCAAGGAAAGTTTGCTGAAGGAACATGGTTTGGCGGCGGACAGCCGGGCCTGGGAAATCGCCGGGAAGGACGAAATTCAGCAGGCGCAATGGACGAAACTATTCCAGTCCGGGTGCAAGGCTCTCGACCGCACCGCAGCAGAGTTGGGTTGCGGCCCAACGGCGCAATCTTGGAAAATCGCCCTCATGCTCTTCATGAAGGAACGCACCCAAGCCTCAAATCCCTGGCTGGCGAATCGCTTCGACACCGAGGCAAAATACCTTAGCCGACTTGTCTCTGCGGCTCGTCGAGAAGGCCAATTGCCGTCTGAGCTTGCAATCCTTAGGGGGAAATGTGCAACCTGACCCCTTTTTTGATCTGTAAAATTCCCCTCGGCATAATCGGACACTACCTGCCCTTAGCGCAGGCTCGACATCGTCCAGCACTCCGTCGAAAATACCCCCGATTATTCCAGGGGGGCGTAGCTCAGGCGGATAGAGCAGCAGTTTTCTAAACTGCTGGTCGTGGGTTCGAGTCCCACCGCCCCCGCCATTTTTTTATTTGCCCTGGCCCAGTTCGCAAATTTTCCGAAATTCCGCCGGCGTCACTGGCATCACCGACAGTCGATTGCCCGGCGAGAGCAGGCGCATTTTTTTCAACGCTGGTTGTTCGCGCAGAGTGGTCAACGGCACAAAATTTTTAAACGTCGACCCATACTTCACGTCCACCAGTGACCAGCGCGGGTTGTCGCGTTTCGCACCCGCGTCATAAAATTCTGATTTCTCGTCAAATTGCGAATCGTCCGATCGCGCCTCGCCGACAATTTCAGCCAGGCCAGCCACACCCGGAATTTCGCAACTTGAATGGTAAAACAGCACCTGGTCGCCCACCTTCATCGCGCGCATAAAATTCCGCGCCTGGTAATTGCGCACACCATCCCATGGCGCGGTGCCCCCAGGGCGCTTTTGCAAATGCGTCAGCCCGAACACGTCCGGCTCGGATTTCATCAGCCAATGGTTCATGGGAAGTAGAAACAAGAAGGCACTGAGACACTAAGACACTAAGGCACTGAGGTGGCAAGAAATGGTCAATTTTTTTCTTTCCCTCAGTGCCTTAGTGCCTCAGTCCCTTTGTGCCTTTTCAAAAAAAACCAGTTCCCAGGGACCGTAAGCCGGATTCTGTTCTGGCGGGCGCCTCGCGGCACTCCCGCCGCTCATTCATTTCTCTGCCGCCGGTTCCTTGCGAAACCGAAGGCCGCGCTGAGCGTCGTGCGACTAACCCGGGACCTTTGGACGGGCCGTCTGGTCCCCTATTTGGTCTTGCACCGGATTGGGTTTGTCATGCCTCCACTGTCGCCAGTGAAGCGGTGGGCTCTTACCCCGCCTTTGCACCCTTACCAGCGGCGTTTGCACGCCGCTGGCGGTTTGATTTTCTGTGACACTTTCCGTCAACCGGCTTGCGCCGGCCGCCCCCCCTTTCAAAGGGAATCCTGCCCTATGGTGTCCGGACTTTCCTCTCGCCACCGCCGGGGCGCTGGCGAGCGAATGAACATCCCCGGGAACTGGACTTTTGACTATGCCCCAAAATGCCCTCGAAAGCAAGGCGCGATAGTAGCTGATGGGGTTTGTTATTTTCGCGTTTTCTGAGGCTGGAGTTTCCTTGCCCAACGCGCAGAAATCGCCACCCTTATAAGTTAGTGAACGCTAACCACCGCGAGCCGGTCCAGCTCAATTCACGCAAGTACGTGATTGTGGCCGTGGTCGCGACGTTTTCGGTTTGGTATGCGCAACACGCACTCGCGGTCCACTCGATCGATGTCGTCGACTCGCTCATTTATGGTCTCGCGCAAATGGTGTTTGAATCTTTGGGTGGCCTAATTGTTTTCTTTATCGGCAGTGCGTTGTTGGTTGTGCTGCCGGTCGCCGGGATGGTGACTTTCTGCCGGCAGCGGCGCTTTTATTGGGCAGCGCTCTTTGGTTTCTGGCTTGGGATTAATCTTATCAATGTATCGATTTTAAACCTCAGCACGGGCAATTTGTCCGCCCTGCTTTGCGATGCCGGATTTGGCTGCCTCGCGCTGGCTGGCCTGGCGGCGATTGTTTTTTCCCGCGAACCAGCACTTGCGCCCAAAGCCGCCGTTTCGCCCGATGCCTTGGCGGAAACTGCCTACACCGCCCCGGGTTTTTCTTCGCCCCAGTCGTACTCGTCGCCGTTGCCCAAAGCGTCCGCGTGGGCGCTGCCGCAATCCGGCCAGGCGGTATTGGCTGCTGCGGCACTGTTCGGCCTGTATGCCCTTTATGCGCATGGCAGCGACTGGCTGGGCGCGCTGATCACCCCCGGTGCTTCCCAAGATGCCTGGCCCGATAACTATAAAGCCGCCATGGCCCAGGCCGCCGCCGAGCACAAACCCGTCCTGCTGCACTTTACCGGGTCCGACTGGTGCTCCGCCTGCCAGGAACTCGACCGGACAATTATCAATACCTCCGCGTTTCGGGACTTTGCCGCGAAAAACCTCGTGGTCGTCGAGGTCGACATGCCTCATTCCAAATTCCAGCCCGCCGACGTTAAGGAACAAAACAGCAAATTGGTGCAGGAGTTCGATATCCAGGGTTTTCCGACCATCATCATCCTCAACCGCGTCGGAAAAAACATCGGCGAAATCGTCGGCTGCCCGGAAGGCGAAGGCCCCTCGGGCTTCATCGCCGACCTCCAAAAATTTATCAAAGCGGATCGGTCAGGTTGAAGTGATGGGGAATTAGTTTGTTCGTGGCGAGATTGTGCAAAAAGAGAGGAATCGAGTCTTGGTTAAACTAAAATATCGGAAAATGTGGGCGTTGCTCTCGCTAAGGAAAAGTTGGTAGACTTTCCGTTTCATGTCTTCTCCCCATTTCGGAAAAATGCTCCTCACCGGTGGTTCCGGCCTCATTGGCCGCGCTTTGGCCACGCGCTGGCGGGCCTTGGGTGGCGAGGTCGTGGAGCTCGCGCACAAGCCGCGTCCCGATGCGCTGACGTGGCATCCTGAAAGCGGCCAGTTTCCGGCCAAGGCCCTCGAAGGAGTGGAGGTCGTCGTCCACCTCGCAGGCGAGACCATCGGCCAGCGTTGGTCGTCGTCGTCTAAAAAGCGCATTCACGACAGCCGGGTGCAATCCACGCGCTTGCTGGCGGAACACATTGCCGCGTTGCCGGTGGCACAACGTCCGCGGATTTTTATCAGTGCCTCGGCCATCGGCTATTATGGTTTCAAGCGCACGGAGGTGGTCGACGAAACCGCTGCGCCGGGCACCGGATTTTTGATGGATGTTTGTTGCGCATGGGAAGCCGCGGCCACACCGGCGACCACTGCCGGGGTGCGTACCGCCTTTCCGCGTTTTGGCATCGTTCTGGCGCGCCAGGGTGGGGTGATTGAACAACTCCTCAAAGTATTTAACGCGGGCATGGCCGGTCCGGCCGGCCCCGGTACCCAGCGCGTGAGCTGGATTAGTCTGGTTGATGCCGTCGAGGCGCTTATTTTTGTCATTCAACACGAGACTTTGCACGGCCCGGTGAATTTCGTTTCGCCGCAGGTCTGCACCAATCGCGAAGTGGTCGATTTGATGGCCAAACTCCTCAACAAATCCGCCAAGACCCCCGCACCGGCTTTTGCGCTCAAATTGATGTTCGGCGAAATGGCGACCGAGACGATTCTCTCCGACCTCGCCGTCAAACCCCGGCGTTTGCAGGAGGCCGGTTTCGTCTGGCGGCAGGAGACGCTCGAAGCCGCGTTGCGCCACGAACTCATTGGGTAAGTTGCCACGCGCATGGACCACCGCTATTTTCTTTTCCAGCCCCTGGTGTGGGCCATCGCCTTTGCCTTTGGCAGCGTGATGCTCAAGCGCGCGATTGAGTCGGGCATGGGCCCTTTGCGCATTGCGTTTATCAATAACGTGGCGGTCGGCCTGCTTTTCTTGCCCGGCCTGTTGACCATCCGCCAGCCGCTGACGTGGAATCTGTTGCTTTGGCCATTCATTTCGAGCCTCGTCTACACCGCCGGGCAGGTGTGTTTCTTCGTCGCCATGCGCATTGGCGATGTCAGCGTGCTCGGCCCTGCCCTCGGTGCAAAGGTGGTTTTCGTCGCCTTGTTTTCCTTTTTGCTCGCCGCGGGCGTCATGCCATGGACGTGGTGGATCGCCGCGTTTTTAGCCGCAGGCGCGGTGTTCTTGCTCGGCTTGTCCAACTGGCATGACCGCAAAAGACTGGCGCGCACCGCCGTCCTCGCCGTGCTTGCTGCGGCATTTTACGGCTTTAACGACGTGCTGGTGCAGCAACATGCGCCGAAACTGGGCGCTCCGGGATTTTCCGCCCTGATGTTTGGCGGCGTGGGGATTGAGGCATTTTGTTTGGCGCCATTTTTCACCGAACCGTTTCGCGCCGTGCCGCGGGCGGCGTGGCCATGGGCTCTCGTGGGTGGCACCATCTGCGCCGCGCAATCTGGCGGCATGGCCTTCACGCTCGGCCATTACGGTCAGGCCACCGCCATCAATATCGTTTACAGCACGCGCGGGCTGTGGAGCATCCTCGTGGTCTGGCTGGCTGGTTCGTGGTTTGGCAATTACGAGAAGGATGAAGGCACAGGCGTGATGACGCGGCGGCTAGCCGGTGCGTTATTGCTGCTCGGGGCCGTCGGCCTCGTACTTGTTGGATAATGAATAATGGATAATTGAAAATGGATAATGAAAAAGAAGAATGCGACCTCTGCCGTCAGCTACGATTTTGTTTTCCCTCTTCCATTTTCCATTTTACCTTTTCCATTGTCACTTTTTCATGCGCGCCGTCATCCAACGTGTCAGTGAAGCCAGCGTCGCGGTCGACGGCCAGATCGTCGGCGCGATTGGGCCTGGTCTGCTGCTTTTTGTAGGAGTCGAAGCGGCCGATACCGACGAGGATATCCAGTGGCTGGCCAACAAACTTCCGACTTTGCGCGTTTTTGAGGATGCAGACGAACGCGTGAATTTGTCGCTGGCCGACACCGGCGGGCAAATTCTGCTTATCAGCCAATTCACGCTCTTTGGCAGTTTGCGCAAAGGCACGCGCCCCTCGTTTAATCGCGCGGCGCCTCCCGAACAGGCGAAGGAATTGCTCGCCCGGTTGCATGGCGCGCTCGAAGCCGCGTTGGGTAAACAGGTGCCGCAGGGCATTTTTGGCGCCATGATGGACATCCGCGCGGCGAACGATGGCCCGGTAACCCTGATCATCGACACCAAGCAAAAAGATTTTTAAACCGAGAGTTGCGAGCATGACTGCGGAAAAAATTCCAAGCCTTTGGCATTTGCCCGCGCGCAAGGTTGCTCCATTGCTGCTCGGTCGTTACCTCTGCGTCCGCGGGGTCGATGGCAAAATCACCCGGGTGCTGATTACCGAGACCGAAGCCTATTGCGGTCCGCTTGACCGCGCCTCCCATGCCTCGCGCGGGCCAACGCCGCGCAATCAGATCATGTTTGGCCCACCCGGCTATTGGTATGTCTATCTTTGTTATGGCGTGCACTGGATGCTCAATCTCGTTACTGGCCCGGAAGGTTATCCGTCGGCGGTATTAATTCGCGGAGTCGAAAACTTTTCCGGACCGGGTCGATTGACGCGTGCTTTGAAAATAACCAAAGCCTACGACGGCTGCGCATGTTCGCGCCGCACCGGCCTATGGATTGAAGGTTCGGCGAAAATTCCCACCAGCTGGCGTCGCCACCGCGGGCCTCGCATTGGTGTGGATTATGCCGGGGCCAAGTGGGCGGCCAAACACTACCGTTGGTGGCTGGAGCCATTTTTGGTAGGCAAAGACCCCACCAATTAAATTATCGTGCGGGATTGACGCTGGGCCCAAAGCGGCGTTTGTTAGGAGACTTACCTACTTTCCAACCTCAACCCGAATATCACCATGCCTTACACTCTGCCCGCCTTGCCCTACGCCTACGACGCCCTCGAACCGCACATTGATGCGCGCACGATGGAGATCCACCACACCAAGCATCACAACGCCTACATTACCAATGTAAACAAGGCCTTGGCTGACGCAGGCCTCACGGCGCCAGAATGCATTTATGAGTTGATTGGCGACTTGTCCAAAGTGCCCGAGACCATTCGCGGCGCGGTGCGCAACAACGGCGGCGGTCACGCCAACCACTCGCTCTTTTGGAAGGCCATTGGCCCCAAAGCCGGCGGCGCGCCCTCCGGCGAATTGGCTGCTGCCATTAATAAATCTTTCGGCAGCTTCGATGCCTTCAAGGAAACCTTTGGCAAGGCTGCGACCACCCGTTTTGGCAGTGGCTGGGCCTGGCTAATCGTCAAGGCCGATAAATCGCTGGCCGTGACTTCGACGCCCAATCAGGACAACCCGCTCATGAAAGGCGTGGCGGAAGTTTATGGCGACCCCATCCTGGGCCTCGATGTATGGGAGCACGCGTATTATTTAAAATATCAGAACCGCCGCCCGGATTATATCACCGCGTTTTGGAGCGTGGTCAACTGGACGCAGGTTGAGCAGTGGTACACCAAAGCTCTGGCCTAGTCGCCAGATTGTTTTTTTACCGCCCGTTTTCCGCCAGCCCAGGCTCTTGCCTAGGGCGTGATGGACGGTTGCGGTACGTTCGGAGGCACGGTTGGGCCAGGATCGCCACCGCCACCGCCGCCCCCACCCGTGCCGGTATCACCACCACCGCCCGTGCGACCTCCGCCGCTGCTACTACCCTGGCTCGGCGAAGGATTTGGATTGCTGGGCGGGGCAGGTGGAGTCGGAGGGGACGGGTCCGCAGTTTGGCCAGGAGGTGGCGTAGAACCTACGATCGCAAAAGAGGGCGGGGATACCGAGGGTGGCCCAAGATTAATATTGGTCTTGGAAGCGCGGGAAAAATTATCCACCGGGACTTTGCCAATGAGATTAATTTTGAACACCTCCACGGGCGGCTGGTTCGGCGTAGTTGGCACCCAGCGAATTAACGCAAATCGGATTTGCAGGTTGTTATCATAATTATGGGTGATTTTGTTATCGTTGTTGCCGCCGGTGACCTCCTGCGTGAACGTTGGTTTGGTGTTCTGGAAAAAGTTGCCCGGCAGGTAATCTACTGGCTTGATCGTGGCGTCATTGCCGCCGCCAGCTGAGGCATCGGGTGCCACCTGCGCAAGAAACAGCGCTTCCGCCAGGGAGCCCTCATTTGCCACCAAGAAAATGGGCTTGGAGCCATACAGCCGCGAGGTCGGTGATCCAGTGGTGGCTGGCGCTCCCGGGGCAGGGTTGTTGCCACCCGCTTTGGTGGGGAGCTCTTTAAGGAGATAAAAATCAAATTTTCCGCTACCTTCGGTCTTAAATAGCAGGCCGACTTTGTTGATGTCATGCTCTTTGCCCATATCCACGACGAAAATATTGTTGGTATCGGTCTTGGCGTTTGAGTCGGCCGGCGTGGTGGTGGCCGGTGCAGCCGCGGCCGCTTGGGGTGTTGCTGCCGTGGTGACCGGCGCGCCTGCGGTGGCCGTTGCATTGCCCATGGTCAGGCTTTGTTTGGGATCTGCGCCGAGCACATTCTGGGCTTCTTTGACGCTGCCTCCGACCACATGCGTCACCTTGGTTCCGTAAGCGGCATTGGCATAGTCAAATTCGACCAGGTCCTCGGGATTGATCACTTTGCCTTTTTTCTGCTGGTCCGTTTCCTGGTCGGGTGCAGTGGCTTTCTTTTTCTTGTCGGTCGAGATGACACCCAGCATGGACAGCGGACTGATGGTGCCTGGCTCAGTCAAAGTAAATACCGCCATCACATAATGGGCATCAATTGCGCCCAGGTTGATCGATACAACCTGCTTGCTGTTGATCGTCGCATGCACATTGGCTGATTTCCATTCTGTCGGATCGGTTTTGATCGTTTTTACCATTTCCGTGGAATCACTATAATAAAGGTCGAGCGTGCCTTTCGCCGTAAAACTGAAAAATCCGAAGGATTGCACGGTGCGCGTGCCGCCAATGTCGATGACGATGCGGGTTTCGCCGGTGGGGAAGGGGATCGGGCTCGTGGCGTCATCTTCCATCAACGCCTCAAACGGCCCCGAGTCGGTGCGATTTTGAAAAACAATTTGTTGCAACTCTCCAGTCGGCAGTTGCTGGATAAAAGTTGAGCCGGTAAACCAGCGCGCCATGTTGATTTTGACAACAGGGTTGCTATCGGTCAGCGCTTCCGGTGTAATATTCATCACTACGTTCTCATTTGAGTTATCAACGGCAGCAGGCATGGTGGCGCTAAGAGGCGCAGTAGTGCCAGTCGCGTCAGCCGCAGTGGCACTCAAGGGTGCCAGCGCAAACCATACAGAGCATTGTAATACTAACGAAATGAGCTTAGGCTTATTCATATTCACCCGATTAATATAGACAGTATCGGCAACAAACGCAGCAAATCTAATGGTAAAAATATGTAAAAATATGAGGTGTTTCCCACTGTTACCTTGCTTGTTATGGGGTGAACACCCAATATACAATGACCCTTATAATAGGGGTTTATACCTAGATTGCAAATGCTATTAAAGCGACAGTCCAATTTCCAGAATCATCTGCGCAAAGCGATGAAACTGGGTGATACGTGTTGGGGGATATGCTCCAAACCATGAAGCATAGCCGACAGGTATTGGCATATTACGGAGGTATGGGTGCTGGAAACTGGGGTAAATACTTGCCTAAGTTCGGGAAAAACCTGGTCTTTTTGGCCATCTTTGGGCTCGCCTCGATGGGGGTGTTGCATGCCCAGGGCGATGACGGTAGCGGCCAGCAAAGTACCTTTCAATTTGGCCCGCTCAAGATTGACGTGAAGGGGGTGTTTGAAGCCGAATATAATGACAACATCAATTACTCCAATAACGACAAGCAGAGCGATATCATCCTGCGGCCTGGTTTGATTGTGGCGGCCAACTGTCCCCTGACTGAACTGAACACCCTTTCCTTGCAATTTGGCGTTTCTTATGAGGATTACCTTATCCACAGTGATTTGAGTTCTTACACCAACTTTGCTGAAGTCTCGCCCGACTCAAAACTGGCCTTTTCGATGCGCTTCAACACCTTTACGGTGACCATTTACGACTCTTTCAACTATTCCGTGCAGCCGAGCGATGCGTTTGCGGTAAATCCCTCCACTCTGGCGATCATCACCCACGTCAAGGCGTTTGGGCGCTTCTCAAACCAGCTCGGCCTCACCGCAAATTGGGATCTGGGCAGCGTGGTGTTATATGGCGGCGTCTACCGTTACGACGTTTTCCCGCAACAGTCGGAATTCGCGTTCCTGCGCCGCTGGCAGTACACCGCCTCAGTCGGGGCCCGCTATCAGTTTAACAACGGCATATCGCTCAAGCTCGACGGCAGCTATACCTGGAATTTCTACCAGCAGAATCTCGAAAACAACAGCACGTCGTGGTTCCTGGGGCCCACCCTGGCGGGTCCGCTGGGCAAGAATTGGACCTTCAGCGCGAGCCTGGGCCTCATTGATTATCACTTTGACGACAATGGCACCAACGGCGACACCAGCCAGCCGATAGCCTACACGGGGGAATTGACGGTCGGCTACAAATCAAGCAAGACCGTCAACCACACACTTACCGTGTCCCAATCCTCGAGTTTTGGCTATGTTTCCAATGCCATCACGGTGGATCGTGCTTCTTACAAATGCGACTGGATGATCCAGCCTAAATTGGACCTGATTCTTTACGCCTACGTTGAGCGCGGCCGGGATTCGGGTGGTCTGGATCCGGAAACCTATAACAAATTTGTGATTTCTCCTGAGCTGGATTGGGACTACACGAAGCGGATGAGCTTTTACGCCTATTACGAATTTACCGACAAGCTATCCAATTTCAGCGACCGCAATTATATCCGCGACCGCATTGTCGTCGGCGCTCGCTACCAATTCTAATGCCGCCAACATGGCGCCGGGGAATGTTTTTTTTGAGATAGCCTAGGTAATGGGTTGTTGCTACAGTCAATCGAAGACCTGTCTTATCTTCACCATGAAAATCCGGCTTCTTGCATGTTTGGTATGGTTCATGGGAGCTTCGTGGGCTGGAGCCCAGATGCATGACGCCCCGGCGTCTTCAGTTACTCAAACATATGGAGCGGGCCCATCGACCCCGCCGCAGATGTTCCAAGCGCAGCCCAAGCCGGTCTCGCGAACTGACGCAGCATCCAGCAACACGACGACGGCCAAATCCAAGGGCACCTCGTACATTACCAGCCTGGATACTCCACCGGATGCCACCGCGCCCGCTTTGACCGCCAACGCCTCAACGGCACCGGCACTTGTTTCTGGCTCGGTCAATACTCCCGCTAAAGTTGGGGATACCGAATTGGACAATTTTCACATGCCGGAAACCATGGAGCAAATTGACAACCAGCGCCCGCTGACGGTGAATGATCAATTTGTCTATCAAGTCCTCGAGGATCATGAAAAAAAGCAGGTGGAGTTTGTGAATGAAAACGGCTCAATCGGCCAACTGCCCTATCTGCCGGATTTAAATATGAAAGTGGAGGGAAGCACGCTCTACGCCGTGGCCCATGCGCTCAAGGAAAAACTCGAAGACCCCAAATTAGGATATTACAAACGCGCCACGGTGTTGCTGGCTTTCTATAAAGGCAATGGCTCCCGCGGGCATGTCACTGTCTATGGTGAAGTCTCCAAGCCCGGTTTGGTTGATGTCCCGGCCGACAGCGTCCTGACCTTGTTTCAGGCAATCACCTCTTCGGGCGGTTTCAAGGACTCGGCTGACAAAGAGCATATCCAAATCATCCATCATGACCTCGACCCCGGCAAAGCCAACACACAGGAGGTCAGCAAGCAGGAGGTTAATTACCAGAAGTTTATCGAAAGCGGGCAGGATGCCAATGTCCTGCTGCAGCCGGGCGACTTTATCAATGTACCGTCCAGGAGCGATCGCCCCCAGGAGGACATCATGGTGGTCGGTGAAGTGCCGTCGATGCAGGTGCTTGCGCCGCCCAATGGCACTCCGCTTTATCTTTCCAAAGTCATGATCAGGGTCGGCTTCACCCCTTGGTCCAACCATACGGTGGACCTGGTTCGCATGGTCAACGGCAAGAGGACCGATACCTATCATGATGTCGATGAAGTTTTAGAAAAAGGCAACACGGACAAGGATGTGCAACTGCAGGCAGGTGATGTTATCATTGTTAAGCGCAATTGGTACAGCTTCTAGCCCGGTGGTTGCCGAATCACGCCACTTTCTCTCTCCCAATTTTAACTCATGCCCACCCCAGTTACCGAATCTAGCGAAGGCGGCCAGCACGTCGAGTGGTCAGAGACGTTTCATGCGTTTATTTTCCGCGCGCGCATTTACCTCAAGCGCTTTTGGTGGATTCTGATTTTTACCCTCGCAGCGGGCGTGCTGATGCAGGCATGGAAAAAGCATAACAGCATTACCTATTACCATTCGGATGCGGAAATGATGGTCAGCCAGGTCACCACCACCGCTACTAGTGGGGCTGATTATACCGAAAACCTTAATAGTTTCTACGCGACCCAGGAGCACATTATGCTGGGTGCTGAGGTCATCCAGGCGGCGCATGAGAAGGTTTGCCAATATCATCCGGAGTTTACCATGGCGACCCACCCGTATGTCAGAGCGGGAGCCGATCTCGTCACGGGCACCAGCATTTTGCATATGTGGGCCGAGGGCCCGAATCAAGTTTACACCCAGCTCTTCCTGGATCAATGGATGCAGGCCTTTACTACGAAGAAGAAGCAGATGCGCATCGATAAGCTGGATGAAAGAAAAACCACCTACGAAGATGAGGCGTTGAGCTACAAGCAATTGCTGGATAAAGCCCTCGACGACGAAAGCGCGTATTTGGAGAAGAACGTCGTCGGCACTGTAACCAGCGAGATCGACTCCGCCACGGTCAAGTTAAACAACCTGCGAAGCCGAATCAGCCAGTTGCAAGCGCAATTGCGGGTGTTGGGCTGGGCCCCGGACGCCCCCGATGCCTCGGATAAACCATTAATGGAAATGGATAAATTTAAGAATTACATCACAGGTGACGGTGTCGAACGGGTGGATAGTGAGCTGGCTGGCAACAACCTGCTGCCGCTCAATGCGGAATATGAAACGGACAAACAAAGTTTGATCACTTTACAGGTACAGGAAAATGAACTGGGTGAAGGGCTGGCCGAGCATCACCCCAAAATGGTCAGGCTGAAAACCCAAATCAGCGACCTCAAAAAGAGCCTCGACGAATGGCGCCTCAAGCGGGTTGATGCATTGCAGGAACACAAAGGTGGCCTGCTGGCCGACTTGCAACAGGCCATTCAGGATCAAACCAGCCTGAATCTCCAGATCCTGGATTATCAAAAGAAGCAGTCAGCGTACGATCATTTGAGCCGCAACACGCAGATGTACGACAAGATTTATGAAAATCTGGTTGAAAGCCAGGTCAGCCTGCAGGAGAGCAAAGACTTGGGCCAGGACATGTTAAACACCTATCTGACGGCCACGCCTGCTTACGCGATGCTCGACAACCCGATTAAGCAGATTGCCTCTGGTGCGTTTGTGGGCTTGGCGGCCGGTGTTGCCATTATCTTTTTACTCGGTGCGCTCGATGGCCGTGTCATGTCGGTCGAAGACCTTACCCAGCGGTTTGATGAACCCATGCTGGGCGTTATTCCGATGCAGAAACGCATCGGCGGCCAGGTCGAACTGCTGAAAAACAACGACCAGCGCCAGATGTTCGCCGAGTCCTGTCGCAACATCCGTTCTTCGTTGCTCTACATGGATCGCGCGGGCCAGCGGCCCAACGTCATCATGCTCACCAGCTCGATGCCTTCAGAGGGTAAGTCCACGCTCTCCGCCAATCTATCCATCACCCTGGGCTTTGCGGCATCCAAGACCTTGCTGGTGGACGCCGACATGCGCCGCGGCCAGCTCCACAAGCGCTTTGGCATCAAAAACGATTGTGGTTTGGCCGAACACATCCAGGACGGTTTGCCGCTGGAAAAGGTAATTCACCAGACCAATTTTGAAAACCTCGATTTCATTCCCTGCGGCCAATACCCGAGCCAGCCGGGCGAGTTGTTGATGAGCGAGCGTTTCCGTGAATCCATCGCCACGTTGAGGCAGAAATACGACTTCGTCATCTTCGACAGCCCGCCCATCCTCCTCACGGACGACGCCGCGAGCTTTGCCACGCGCGCAGATGCGGTGCTCTTCGTCGTGCGCGCCGGGTACACGCGCATGCGCCAGGTGCGTACCTCCCTTGAAAGCTTGAACCGCCGCGGGGTAAATGTCTACGGCTTGATCGTCAACTTCATCGATCACCGCGAGCCCGGCTACTACTCCTACCGCTATTACGACTATTACTCGTATCGCCCCAGTCGCACGGATAAAAGTTAAAGTCAGACCGGCCACTTGCGGGTAAAAAACAGCCAGCCCGAGGGTAGGACTTGTAGAAACACGAGACTCAGCGCCATCCAGCCGAGTGCGTTTACATCCGGATTGGCAAACAGCCAGAGCGCCGACAGCCACCAGCCAATCGCCAGAATTTTGAAAATCCGCCGCCGGTCGAGCACGCTATGGATGAAGCAGCCCACCCCGAGCAACACCGCTGCCAGTGCCGGGAGTAAGTAAACGCTAAACACGTCATCGCTGACCGCCGCCAGCGAGAGAACACCAAACCCGGTGGCACAACCCACCCAGGTGGCGCTGACCAGCCGCCCACTAAGTGGCATGCGGGGCAACTCACGAAACAGCCAATACGCATAGCCAACTGTAATGACGCCAGAAATCAGGAACGAAGGCACCCATACAAACCAAAAGGTGTTGATCGGGGAGTGGTAGCGCTCCACCGCCCATTCCGCGGCCAGACATTTGGCCACAATCAAGCCCCAGAAAAACAGCAGCAGTGTGCGAAAGCCCGGCATTTGGCGCGATTTCTCGAGCGCCGCTTCCAGTTCCGCGACTTCCTGGGGAGGAGATGTTTTTTGCATGGCTGCGTGTTGGCCGGTTGCCATCACCATGCGCCATCCTACTTCGGAAAGGACAAAAGGCAATGGCTGCCATCGTTAGGGCAGCGGCTTTTTTTCTTTCCCTCCGCTCGTTTTCCATCTTCCATTGCCCCTTGCTCATGTCTGAACCTGCCTCCGCGATTTTCCAACAGCAATATGGCCACGCTCCCGCCGTCGTGGGCTACGCTCCGGGCCGCCTCGAATTCATCGGCAATCACGTCGATTACAACGGCGGCTTGGTCATTGGAGCCACCATTGATCGTGGCGTGCAAGTGGCCGCCAGCAAGCGAACCGACCGCCGCATCCGGGTCTTCAGCCCGGCCTACGGCACCCCGGTTGAAACGGATTTGGACGGCCTGGTCCCGCTGAAGGGTTCTACCGCGTGGGCCAACTACCCGTTGGGGGTGGCCTGGTCGTTGCAAAAGAATGGCGGTCCTTTGCCCATGGGCTTTGATTTGGCGATTGCGGGTGATTTGCCTGCGGGTGCCGGTTTGTCCAGCAGCGCGGCGCTTGAACTCGCTACCGCCGTGGCCTTGCGCGAATTGTTTGGCCTGTCAATTGCCCCGGTCAATCTGGCGCGTTGGTGCCGCCAGGCAGAAAATGAATTTGTTGGCATGCCTTGTGGAATTTTGGACCAGGGTGTATCCATGTTCGGCGAAGCAGGCAGGCTGGTGCTCATTGATTGCCGCGCAGAGACATTTAACACGGTACCAGTGCCGGAGTCCGCGCGCTTTTGGATTTTTAACACGGGGGCCAAGCACGCCCTGCTCGATTCGCTTTATGCCGCCCGGCGCCGCGAATGCGAAGCGGCCCTGGCGGTACTGAAACGCCACCATCCATCCGCCACCTTGCTGGCCGAGATTCCTTCCGCCGAAGTCGAGCGCTATCGCGCAGAACTCACCCCCACCCAGTTTACGCGCGCCCTGCACGTCACCCGCGAAATTGAACGCGTGCAGCAGACTGCCCAGGCTTTGGAAAAAGGTGATCTCGCCGCCGTGGGTAAGTTGCTTGTCCAGTCGCATCAAAGTTCGCGCGAATTATTTGAAAATAGCTGCCCGGAGCTGGACTACCTGGTTGATCGCCTGGTGAAGTTACCCGGCGTTTATGGCGCACGGCTAACTGGTGGCGGTTTTGGTGGCGCGGTGATGGCTTTGACCACGCCCGAGTTTAACGCCGCAGTTGCGCAACCCGTGACGGATGCCTATACGAAGCAATTCAACCACGAGCCGGTAGTTTTCACCACCCGCACCGGTCCAGGGGCTCGGGTTCTCAAGTAACTGCCTATTTTACTTTTTTGCCGGCCCTTTATAAATGGCCGTGATGGCCTGCATGGGCGTGGCGGAATTATAGACCGCCCATTTATCCGTGGCCAAATCTTTGGCCAGCTCCACTGCGTGATTGTAGAGGGCTTCATCGGATGGTGCGGCAGCGAGGTCAAACATACTTTCACTAAATGTGAAGCATTTGACGAAAAGGGCCACCCGCTTTTTTTGCTCATCAGTTTGAGCAGCTGCCACGGCTTGCTGGAGCGCCTCATGGCAGCGGGCGATTATCGCGCGGCTGGCCGGGGTGGTGACGAATTGGTTACTCCAGCTGCCGATTTTCCGTTTGGGCCCTTCGGAATTGTCCAAATGCGCCCATAAGTCTTCGAGTTGGGCAAAATAGGTATTCATCGCCGGCGCCGCGGGACCAAACATATCCTCGCAAAATTGGCCGGTAAGCTTTTGCGGGTCCAGCAGCGGATCCCACCACAGCCGGGTCATGACATAATATTTTGGCCCGTCAAAACCCCAGTTCGGATAGCCTTCGGCGTGCATGTACGCGCTGGGAATGTTCGCGGCCAGCTTTTGCATGAATTGCGACCAATACCCCGAGTAGATTCGGGGTAGTAGGAAGCCATCGCCCTCGTACCACTCATGGTTGGCGTAGTGATGAGCCACCTTCAGCCATTGATCGATAATCGGAACCTGACCCATGGGCGCGGCTATGTAGGCGGTAAGCTCAGAGATATGCAGGTTCGTATAAACGACAATATTATCAGCCAGTGGGAAAGTCGGCACCCCGCTGGTGGAAATATAGGCGAGGCCGATCAGTCGTTTGCTCGGAAACTCCTGCTTCATCCAAGCCGCCAGTTTATTCATAAACCGCCAGTAAATGTCACTGGTGGCCTCCAAGGTGTAATTTCCCTTGGGGTCCTTGACTTTGAAATCGGCGATAATCTGCTGGTTGCGTTCGCTCTGGCTCCACCGATTGCTGTCGTTCACGCTGACGGCGATATACGCCGCCGTGGGGTTGTCGCGGAAATAATCGGAGATGGATTGCTCAGCGACATCGAGCGTGATGGGTGTCGTGAAATCAATTTGCCAGTTCTGGTCGCTTGCGTTTTTAGGAATGTAGCGCTGGCCATCATATATCGGATAAATTTCCGGCTGCTGTTGGGCAAATTTTTCCGGCGGAAAAATGGCATACATGTCGTGCTGGTGCGTGCCACCCTTGCGCCGCAGGCCACCGATGCGGTGCAGCCAGTCGCCATCGCCAAAACCGCCAGTGTTGATGCCGGTGACGTCACCCGATTCGACAAATGGCTGCGAAAGAAAATCACGACCGTCGAAAACAACCTGATGACTGGCTGGCAGGCTCGTCCACAAATCCGTCGGCATGTAAAAGCGTACTCCTGCATAGCGGTCCAGAAATGCGACGGCCCCATAAAAGGTACCCGCAGCGGTTTTGCCCTCGATGGCGATGGTCGCGCCCGCGCGGTGGATGAGAAAGCCGTCGTCGTTTAATTTAGCCACCCGCGGATCGGTGGGTAGCTGTGCCGTTGCTCCTACGGCAATGACGATCCGACCAGTTGCTTCGCTGTTCGTGGTGACAGGTGCTGCATTTTGCAGATCGAACCCGGTAGTAACGCCGCTCGCCTGTCGCAACCATTTTTGGAGTAATTTCGCGGCGTTTTGCTCATCCGAGGGTCCGTTTTTGGCCACCAGAATGGTGGTTTGCTCGGGCAGCAACACTGTCGGATCAGCCCGGCCTTCTGGAGTTGAACACCCTGCGACAACCAAGGCCAAAACCAGCCAAATTCTCCACAGGCGGGACATGGTGCAGTCCTATTTTTGAAAGGGTGGCCCGAGTCGGGGTCGAACCGACACATCTTTAAAGGATACTGGATTTTGAGTCCAGCGCGTCTGCCAATTCCGCCATCGGGCCAGATGAGCCAACCAGCGTGCGGGAAAGTTGCCCCCAAGGCAAGATTTTCCACATAGCACAATAGATTTTTTTGCCCCTTAGGTTTGAGGGGTTTTGCACTCACAGTTCTCTATTCCCGCCCGCCGCTATTGCTTGAATTTGAATACATCAAAAACCGATTGATTGGTTTCGATGCTTGTTTTGACAACAGCCAGCACGCTTAGCCCACGCTGTTTACCAGCCAGATCAATGGCGCATGCCTGCGTCCAATTCAGTTCAAGACCCGCGTTTTTCGCCATCCGAAGTGCTTCAATGACATCAATGACGTTTCCACCTGCCAGATAATGTGCTTCCAGGAAATTTGTATCGACAGACAGTCCTGCCTTAATGGCAGCGATTTTTGCGTTAACTATTAAGTCAACGGGTACCTTACGCAAACGCATGGCCATCATTACCGGCAATGGGATTGGAGCATTGGCCTGCCGCGCCTTCAACCATTGGAATAGGAATGGCCCTATTGACACCAATACCATTACGACCCAGACAATTCCGATGACGACGGAAATTAATTGCATAACGCGGAAATGGCTTTTGAGCCGATTTGGTCAGGCCTTTCACGTCATGACAAATGCCCAGGCTAACCCTTGGCTTTGGACGACTTTTTCTTCCCGGCCGTTGGCCCGGTTTGGGCCGCATGCCGGGCGCGCAGGCGCAGGCCCTGCAGCCGGATAAAGCCAGTGGCGTCATCCGGATTATAGGAGCTCTTGACGCCTTCCATGGAGGCGATGTTGGCGTCGTAGAGCGACACCGGGGACTTGCGCCCGACGGTGATGATGTTGCCTTTGTAAAGCTTGAGCCGCACCGTTGCGGTGACGTTTTCCTGGCTCTTGTCGATGAGCGCCTGGAGTGCTTCGCGTTCAGGGGCAAACCAGAAGCCGTAGTAAACCAGTTCGCCGTATTTGGGGATGAGCGAGTCGCGCAGGTGTTCGAGGTCCCGGTCAAGGGTGAGGCTCTCGGCCTGCCGGTGGGCGTGCAGGAGGATGGCGCCGCCGGGCGTTTGGTACACACCACGGCTCTTCATGCCCACAAACCGGTTTTCCACCAAATCCACCCGGCCAATGCCGTGCTTGCCGCCGAGGGCGTTGAGCATCCGCATTACACCAGCAGGCGAAAGCTTCTTTCCATTCACAGCCACGCAATCGCCGTTCACGAAATCGAGCTCGACGTATTCAGCTTGGTCGGGCGCGTCTTCCGGCGAGACAGAGAGCTTGAACATCCCCTTGTTCTCGGGCGAGGTCGGGTCAAACCATGGGTCTTCGAGGATGCCGGCTTCGTAGGAAATATGCAGCAGGTTGCGATCCATCGAGTACGGCTTTTTGGCTGAAGCCTCGATGTTGATTTTATGCTCCCGGCAATAGTCGATCATCTCCGTCCGTCCGGGAAATTCCGCGCGGAATTTGGCGTCACGCCAGGGGGCGATGATGCCGAGGTCAGGCGCCAGCGCAGCAAAGGTCAGCTCAAACCGGCACTGGTCATTGCCCTTGCCAGTGGCGCCGTGGGCGAGGTGCGTGCACTTTTCACGCCGGGCGACATCAATATGAGCTTTGGCAATGAGGGGCCGGGCGATGGACGTGCCGAGGAAATACTGGTTCTCGTAGAGCGTGTTGGCGCGCATCATCGGATAGATGAAGTCGCGGGCGAATTCATCCACCAGGTCGAGCGTATAGTGCTTGGACGCACCGGTGGCTTTGGCCTTGGCGGGCAGGCCGTCGAGTTCCTCCTCCTGGCCGATGTCGGCGGCGAAGGTGACGACCGGGCAGTTATACGTCTCCCGCAGCCATTTGAGAATGACCGAGGTGTCGAGTCCGCCGGAATAGGCGAGGGCGATTTTCATGGGAAAAATTGTTGCAGGTTGCTAGTTGCAGGGTGCAGGTTATCGAGCAGAAATCAACGACGGTTTGTGGTTTTAGTTGCAGAGGGGGTAGAGCGATTGTTGAGGTAGGTGATGAGGGCGGCGATTTTTTTGGATAACAGTTCGCAAGCTTCGCGGTGGGATTTCGTTGAATCTTTAGGCAGGTGGCTTATTTCTTCCGCGGCATAGAGCAGTGATCGGACTTCGCCGCAAGAGCCTTTTGCCATATTCAGGAAGCGCACAAAGTCAGGATTGGTCCCGCGTTCAAAGCCTTCGGCGATATTGGACATGATGGAGATGGAGGCTCGTTGCAGTTGATCCTTAAAAGCAAAATCATGTTTAATACCCGGAGAGATGCCAAGTTGGTAAGCTAGTTTAACCAGTTTTCTAGCCTCTTGCCAGATGGTTAGTTCTTCAAACTTGGTCACTTTGGCCATGGCTTTAACGATAGTTGTAGGATTTGGATAACTTGCAACCTGCAACCAGCAACTTGCAACCCACCTATCACTTATTTTTTCAGCACCCAGGCCAAAATTGCCTTCTGCATGTGAAGGCGATTTTCCGCTTGGTCAAAAATAATGCTGCGGGGATCATCGAGGACTTCCTGGGTGACTTCCAGCCCCGGGTGCGCAGGCAAGCAGTGCATGAAGTACGCGTCGGGCTTGGCCAGATCGAGCAATTCGCGGGTGACGGCGTAAGGTTTAAGTTTTTCCAGCCGGCCGGCCTCCTCGGATTCTTTGCCCATGGAAACCCAAACGTCGGTGTACAAAACGTCCGCGCCCTTGGCGGCTTCCTTGGGATTCGTGGTGAAGGTGAACTGGCCGCCGGATTTTTTTACCAGCGACTTTATTTCAGCGCCGGGCTCAAAACCCGCCGGACCGCAAAGAATAACTTCCATGCCGAAGTGATTTCCTCCCAGCAGCCAGGAATTTGCCACATTGCAGGCGGTGTCGCCGTAGAAAACAATCTTCCGGCCCGAAAGCGCGCC
>Ga0206965_10125_pt2 | contig 23011 bp, 22 predicted proteins | sample Alteio_BWOrgHeat_26_FD_152973 | JGI IMG/M metagenome (GOLD analysis project Ga0206965, IMG submission 152973) | Enriched cells from forest soil in Barre Woods Harvard Forest LTER site, Petersham, Massachusetts, United States -... | ecosystem: Environmental > Terrestrial > Soil > Temperate forest >...
AGAGGAAAAGCGATTGATGGTCATGGCAGAAACTTCCACCGGCAGACCCGCGCGTAAAGACGCAATGCGAGCGACGTTCATTCCCTGCTCGGCTTCCGGCGTGGCGCATCCGATGATGACATCTTCAATTTCTTTTTTGTCGAGCTGCGGGATGCGATCCAAGGCGCCTTTGATGGCGACGGCTGCAAGATCGTCTGGGCGCGTGGCGCGCAATGTGCCTTTGCCTGATTTTCCGACGGCGGTGCGAACTGAACTTGCGATTACGACTTCACGCATATTTAACTCCTGGCCATTAGCCATTGGCTTCTAGCCTTGTCTAGTTGTGGAGCGCAGAGCCTGCCCTGAGCTTGTCGAACGGGCGTCCTCGCCTGCGGTAAATACTTTTGTATCGCCCTCTGGGGCTTCTCATGTCTTCTACGCTTACCCAGCGCTTACGCGCTGGGTAACTCATTTTCGCGCCTTTGGCGCTATCCATTAGCGCGTAATCAATTCACAGAAACATATTCCGTCACAGCACTGGGCTCGGGGATTGGATCGCCATGCTCCCTCATGCCCTCAAGATGAAAGTCAATTGCCTCTCTCATCATTTGCTTCACCTCGTCGAGAGTAGCCCCTGCTACTCCCAAACCGGGCAAATCAGGGACATATGCGCCCCAGCCACTTTCAGATTTTTCGTAGATCACCAGATATTTCATTTGAGTCCTGCCTGTTTCAAAATGCTATTCAATGTTCCTGGCGGAATGTCCGCCGAAGGGTGTCCAGCGATGGTTAAAGTTCCTGGTTTCATAGGATGATGGAATTGCCGATGGCTACCTCGAGTGCGAGCCAACTGCCAACCGTCATCTTCGATCTTCTTAACAACATCTCGTACCTTCAAAATCTGGCCTCAAAACTTACTGCGGCGTTGGACTCGCCGTTGCTGCCGGTGTTGCTTGCGGTACCATCGCAGGCGTTGCGCTCATCACAGGTGTTGCGCTTGGCATAGCTGCTGCAGCCGGAGTTGGCGAAACAGCAGGCGAGGGCGAACTATCCGGCGTCGGCGTAGCCACTGGGCTTGGAGTTGGCGTTGGACTGGGCTGCATGTTCATTGCGCTTTTGTCCATCACCTTTCCATCGGGCCCAAACATAATCTGGAGTGAGCTGTTCAAACCGCTGTTCGCCAGGTCCTGTGGAACCGCTACCACGTACTGCCAAACTGATCCGACAAACTTGTCACCATCTTTCGTTACATCACAGTGCGCATAATCCGGAGCACCCATTACGATCTCAACCTCGGATTCGCTCATGCCGGCATGCACCGTGTTGAACTGCCGCATCCAGCGCTCCGGCGAAAGGTCTGACGCGTATGGCACCCTGATGCTGGTGCGAAACTGGTCAAAATCACGGTACTTTGTGTACCGCGCCATGCATCGCTGCTGGTCTTCTTTGGCGGCTTTCACCTTCTTTTGCCAAAGAGCGTTTTCCTTTTCCAGGAACTCATAGCCGGTTACAAAAAACCAGGTTCCCAGCAGCACCACAATACCTAATATGATCAGGCCGCGTTTTTTCACTAGTTCCTCAGCGGCTTTCCGGTCTTAAGCGTAAATTGGATTCTCTCCTGCGTCTTCTTCTCTCCGCAAAGTGACTTGAACCCTTCTCGTTCGAGATCAAGAATGTATTGCTCGCTCACCGGAGTTCCCGGCGTAACGTTGCCGCCACAGATCACCTCAGCCACTTTGGTCGCGACCTTTACATCATGGTCACTGATATATTCCGCTTGCTTCATTAGATGGATTCCCAGACGCAAAGTTGCGAGCACGTTTTCTCCCGGCGCGGGGATGTCCGTTCGCGGCATAGGCGCTTTATAACCGGCGCGGGCCAACTCGATCGCGCGATCTTTTGCGTCGGTTAGGATGCGTTCGCGATTCATGGAAATCAAATCGCCGTCGGAGAGAAAATCCAGTCCGCGAGCTTCATACGCTGAGGTTGAAACTTTGGCTGTGGCGATCGTCTCAAAAATGCGCTTCATGCCTTCCATTACTTCCACCGATTCACCGCGACCATCGGGCCGTACGGCTTTGGCGTTGTCCAGCGCGCGCAGCAACATCTCTTTGCAGCCACCGCCGCCTGGCAGTAGGCCGACGCCAACTTCCACCAGTCCCATATAAAGCTCAGAGTGCGGCTGGCGCGCAGCCGAGTGGAGATTGATTTCGCAGCCACCGCCGAGAGTCATGCCGAAAGATGCCGTCACCACAGGACGCGAGCAGAACTTAATGGCCTGCGTCATGCCCTGGAACTGCTTGATGGCCATGTCAACTTCGTCCCACTCTTCTTCCTGTATGGCCAGCATCAGCATCATCAGATTGGCGCCGACGGAAAAATTGGCCGAATCGCCGCTGATGACAAATGCTTCAAACTGATCACCGATGCCCCCGGTCTTGAGCGACTGTGTGACCATCTGCACAATGTCGCCGCCCAGAGCGTTCATCTTGGAATGGAATTCAATGCAGCCAACGCCATCACCCAGATCGATGAGCGAAGCTCCGGCATTTTTCTTGACCACGCCGTTGGATTTCTTGGCGACCGAAACGGACCACACGCCTTCCGCAACCTGAACGGGTTTGTATGTTCCCGTGCGCAGATCAAAATAAGCGCGGCCTGAGGGCGATGAAAGATCGTCTTTGTACCAGCTCTTTGCGCCAGCAGCCAGAAGCTTTTCCGCGTTCGCCGCAACCGGCTTGCCTTCTTTCTTTAAGCGCGCAACGGTCGGCTCCACGCCGGCCAGGTCCCAGACTTCAAACGGCCCAACTTCCCAGTTAAAGCCCATGCGCATGGCCTGATCGATTTCAACTACGGTATCTGCAATTTCAGGAATGCGATTGGCGGAATAGTTCCAGAGGTCGGAAAGGGTGGTCCATATAAACTGCGTAGCCTTGTCGCGCGGATCGCCAGAAAGAATCGTGCGCAGGCGCTCGCCCATGTCCTCAATATTTTTGGCCATCTCCAGCGCGGGGAATTTTGCCTTCTGCGTGGGATGGTACTCCAGGGTCTTCCAGTCGATGGTCTGGCGCTCTTCGCCCTGCGGGCTTTTGATCTTCTTATAGAAGCCGGATTTCACCTTGTCGCCGAGCAGCTTCTTTTCCAGCATCTTTTTAAAGAAGTCTGGCAGCTTCAGATCAGAGCGCTCGTCCTGCACATTTTTGCTGAAGTTGGTAACCACGCTGCCCAGCACGTCGAGCCCGACCAGATCGATGGTGCGGAACGTAGGCGCTTTGCTCCAGCCACCGCTTGAAGTCAGCGCGTCAACCTCTTCTATCGTCAGATCCATTTCCTGCATGATGCGGAAAACGTTCAAGCCGGCAAATGTGCCAATACGGTTGGCGATGAAGTTGGGTGTGTCTTTGGCCGTGACAATTCCCTTGCCCATACGCACATCACAGAAATGCGCCACGGTCGCGATGGCGGCAGGATCGGTTTCCGGCGTGGGAATAATTTCCAGCAGGCGCATATAGCGCGGCGGATTAAAGAAATGCGTGCCAAACCAGTGGCGGCGGAAATCTTCACTGAAACCCTGCGCGATGCTGGCTACGGGAAGTCCGCTGGTGTTGGTGGTGATCAGGCTGCCGGGCTTGCGGACGGCCTCCACTTTCTTGAGCAGGCTGCGCTTGATCTCCAGATTTTCAGCGACCGCTTCAATGATCCACTCGCAATCAGCCAGCAGGTTCAAATCGTCATCAAAAGTGCCGATCGTAATCAGCCGTTCCAATCCTTTTTCAAAGAATGCCGCAGGCTTGGATTTGACCGCGTCTTCGAAGCCGGCGGTGACGATTTTGCGGCGCGCGGCTTTGTCCGAGCTCTGAGCTGCGTCAGGGAAAACGATATCCAGCAATACGCAGGGCACACCAGCATTGGCAAAGTGAGCGGCAATCCGAGCGCCCATGGTGCCCGCGCCGAGCACGGCAACTTTGTTGATCCGCTGATGGCCGGTTTTAGAACTTTGATTCTGGCCTTGTGCAGCAGCGCCATTGGGGGTTCGCGTTTGCGGAGCAGTAGGAATAGCGACATTACTCATCTGAACATCTCCTGGAGTTTTGGCGGTGCGGGCGAGTAGACGAGTCTAGAGACGTTCAAGATGATAACAGTTTTCATCGATCGGCCCGTTAGCTGCAAGAATGACTAAAAGATATAAAAGATACGGGGACAGCAGTCCGTGAAAATATCGCGAATTCCCCTACCGGTACCGAGACATAATCCGGTGATAGGCAGCTTATATTCGCAGGGAAATAATAATGAATGAACATTCATTCAGTCAAGCCACCGAGATCACACTATTTCCAATCACAAAACCTACTTTCGCTATTGATTCTCTAGCGAACATATGGCATATTCGTTTTGCTCTGGTTTTCTCCTGACCACCCGCCGTCTCTTGGGGCGGCGGGCTCCTTTTCTCCTCAGGAGTTGGTGACTAACGCAGGAGCCGGCTTGAAGCCGCCGATTTTGACGATGATCCGGCCCACGCCATCCAGATATCCGCTCTGGTGTGTGCCCAGGCCAGGCGGTGGTCCTTGCAAATAAAGGATGGTCCCGTGCGGAATAAATCCATCGGGCGCGCTGCGGGTTGGCGAATGACCAAAGCGGTAATGCCAATAAGGCTCGTCTGAATCCGCTATATAGGGCACGTAATAACCGTTTGGCATTGGATACCCTTCAAAATGCTTCCACATCTGAAAAGCCAAAACTTTACCACGGATCAAACGGATTGAGTAAATGGGTAAATAAGGATTGGGTAAATGAGTAATTTGGTAATTGGGTAATTTCTAAACCCAACACTTCGCAATCAAAACAAGTCACAGGCAGGAGTGCCTGTGCCACACAAACTCAAGATGAAGTTTCGTAAGCGAGGGCTTCTGCGTTCCACAATTTATCTACTCAACTTTATCTATTCCACCAAGTTGGGATGGGCATTTACGTATTCCAGCGCCTTTTCCGCCATCTGGCGTTCGCCGTTATAGCTCAATTTGCCCGGGGCCTCGACCAGGGGCAGCCAGTAAGCCCGGCGGACTTCATGGCGCATGGCTTCAGTGACGTCATCAATCTGGCCGGAGTGGTATTTCGTAAGAAAAAACGACACAACTTTGAAAACCTTTTCATTCCCAGCCCATTTGCGCACATATACATATTTGATATCGCCGAGTTTAGCCACCAGTGTGGCGGTGAGTCCGGTTTCTTCGTGGACTTCACGCAGGGCGGTTTCAAGGGCTTTTTCGCCGGCGTCAATATTGCCTTTGGGCAGCGCGGCAACGTTTTTGCGATCTTCCGGCTCGCCTTCCCTGCCGGGTTCAATCACAGCCACCCACCATTGTTTTTGCATATGGCGCAAAACCAGCGCGCCGGCGGAAAATTCTCGCAGCATTGAAGAAAGCCTTGTCCTGGTTAAAAAACTAGTCTGATCGTTGAAAATAAAGCCAAAAAGGCCATTATGGCAGTTTTTGGGGCCTGCATTTGCGGATTAATAGCTGAGGTTACCAAGGTTACGGGTAGTTATCTCGTTTTCGGCGGGGAACAATGAAACTATAAGTGCTCTATAGCGTTTAACTTACGATGCAACATTTACGGTAAAGCAGCATCTTACGTAGAAGGTGCAAGAGCTGTTGCCGGAAGTAATAGCTAAGGAGCGCCGTGAAGAATCCGCTAAATAAAATTGTGCGGTCTGTGCGGGCCCTGGGACGTGAACTTGCCGGCCACACTGTACCTGCAACACCTGAAGCCTCCCGTCCACCAAAAATCGGTATAGCACTGGGTGGTGGATTCGCCAGAGGATTGGCCCACATTGGCGTCTTGAAAGTCCTGGAAGAAGAAGCCATACCGGTGGACTTTATTGCCGGCACCAGCGTGGGATCGGTCATCGGCGCCGCTTATGCCAGTGGCATCTCCGCCAAGGAACTGGAAGAAATCGCTTCCCTGGTGCGCTTCAAAGATTTTTCCCGCTGGACTTTCTCCCGCTTTGGCCTCTTCAGCAATGACAAGATGGCCTTCCTGCTGCGCAAAATACTCCGCTGCAAAACTTTTGAAGAGCTGCGCATCCCCCTGGCGATTGCGGCCACGGACATTATTACCGGCGAGGCGGCGGTCTTTACCAAAGGCGATCTTGTGGATCCTGTGCGGGCAAGTTGCGCGTACCCAGGAATGTTTCAGCCGGTGAAGGTGGATGGACGCCTGATGGTCGACGGCCTGCTTGCGCACGCTGTTCCGGCCATGCCGTTGCGCGATATGGGCGCAGAACGCGTGATTTCAGTCTATCTTTCCGCGCATTGGGTAAAGCCGGGCGGACCGCGCCACGTATTTGACGTGATTGGACAGTGCTTCTCCATTGCGCAGGACCGCATGTGCGGACCATGGAAAGCCGCGTCTGACATTATTCTTGAGCCGGAGATCGGCGAGTTTGCCTATGATGATTTTGTCCGCGCGAAAGACCTGATCCGCTGTGGTGAAGTGGCTGCACGTACGGCTATGCCGCAAATTCGCGCATGGATGCCGGCAGCAGCGCCTGCTGTAGCGGCTTCCGCGGTGGCAGCTTCAGTGGCGACAGTGGCGGAGCCGGGTTGGCAGACCGCCAGCGAACCGGCCGCGGCAAAAAGCTAAAGTGGACTAAAAGAAAAGTGCGTGATCAGTTCATCCTGCGGTGACAGGATTTCAATGACCAGCCGGTCAGAAATCGGTAGATTACCCACATTCATGTTTATGCGATAAATGCGTTCGTCATACGGCACATCCGCAGGCATGCCAATCATCTCAACGGATTCAGGAGCAATGTCCCGGGCTTCCAGCCCGTGATAGGCGCGAATACGAAACTTGAGATTCAGCAAAAGTTCATTTGAATCAATGGGAATGTTGACCGCCATAACCGGGCCGTCCAACGTGATTTTTCTGAGTGAGGCGGTAACTCGAAAGCTGAAACGCTGAGGAAACCGCTCTATGGGATCGCCATTGGAGGAAACGAGTCTCGCCTTTAGGCCTTCTGATACCTGGTGCGCTCCTTCCAGTTCGGGGCACTCAATCAATCCCATTACGGAAAGCGTGTCTCCTGAGGGTTTTAGCTGTATCACTTCATATCCGGCGGGCGTGGCGGAACGTAAACCCGGGTTACTTTTCTGGGCGGGACGGGCAACAGCCAGCACTCCGAAGATGACCATGAGCAGAAGGAATCCACTCACGGTGCTATGTGTTTTCATGGGCGGTTCGCGCTCCGGCTTCAGGCGTATGGCGTGGAAGGGCCGCGCCGTGATACACAAGAAGCTCACCAGATGAGAGAAGGGTTAAGAGAAAAAAGATGCTTCGCCTGTTATGTATTACAGCCCACCCTGATGATGAAGCCGGCGGCTTTGGCGGTACACTGCTGCATTATGCGGAACGCGGCGTAGAAACCCATGTAATCTGCCTCACTCCGGGCCAGGCTGCCACACACCGCGGCGGCGCCAAATCTGACGAGGAGCTTTCCGCCGCGCGCCGGCTTGAATTTCAGGCCGCGTGCAAGCTGCTGAAAGTCAGCCAGGGGACAGTACTGGATTATCCTGACGGGAAACTTGATCGCCAGGATTTTCATGCCGTGGTTGCCGACCTGACGCGGCGCGTACGTGAGCTGCGGCCGCATGTGATCATGAGCATGGGGACCGAAGGGGCCATCACCGCACATCCAGACCACTCCATGGTTTCGGTTTTTGCGACGATGGCTTCCCACTGGGCCGGCCGCACCAACCGCTTTCCCGACCAGTTGCAGAACGGACTCACACCTCATCAGACACAGAAGCTCTATTACGCCACGGCACTGTTCACCATGCCGGACCGCCAGCCGGTGTCGCTGTCGCCGACAACAATGACCATTGAACTTGAGCAGCGGGAGATTGAAGCGAAGATCGCCGCGTTCAAGCTGCATACCTCGCAACAGCCGCTGTTCGGATTCTTTGAAGAAACAATCCGCAAACGGGGAAAACTTGAAGCCTTCCATCTGGCCAACGCTTGCACGCCGCGCAAATCAGAGATAGAGACGGATTTGTTTGCGGGAGTGATTGAATGAAGCAAAATTTTTGCCGGGAAAAGTTTTTCGCCACTGATCGGCGCAGATAAAAACTGATCAAAAAACAGGTCTTCAAGAATAAAATAAAGCCCGCTGATTCAGCGGGCTCTCATTTTAATGCTAATTGCCAGAGGCCAGCTGCTCTACTTCGCCAGCGGCTTGATGATGTCGCTCAAAACATCTGGTTTGGATTCATCGCGTATCAGATGAGCGTATTTTTCACCATCATGATAATTGAGCGTAAAGGTCTTAAAGTAATCACCGTTCATCACCAGCAATTCCAGCCCCTGGCCGTTGCCTTTGCCGGCTTTCAGAGCATCGTGAAGAATATCCGGATTGTATTTTCTGCCGTTAACAGCAACCAGCGTGGTTCCAGGTGCGATGCCGGCTTTCCATGCTGGACTGTCGACGATCACATCACGGATGCCGCCTTTATCGTCGAGTGAGAGGCCGATAGAAAAGCGCGCGTCGATGGCATTGTTAGCTTTTTCCGTGGCTTTGGTGAATTCGCTGGGATTCTCGTCATACACCAACTTCCATCCGCCATTCATAATCCCGCCCAGAGGAGCGCCAGGACCGTACGTATCCAGCCGCTCACGCAGAAATTTTTTCCAGTCATAAGGCGTAACTTTGTTCAGGGTTTCAACCACCTCATCAAATGTATAAGGCACAACCTTGGGTGGCGTATTTCCTCCGCCATGAAAGATCAGGCAAAAATCATTGATGGATTTCGCGCCTTTGGTTTGTTGGCGGATGATCGTGTCCGCTTCCAGCCAGATCAAAAAACCCTCGGGATAATAATCCACGCTGCGCCGCCAGCTCTCAAACTCCGGCTGTGCGTTGTAAAGAAGTTGTGCTGCATCGGCTGTATCCTGCAGCGGACGCCATGAGCGCCCGGGCGTATGGTCGAGCGCCGCGGCAATTTCTGCCGTCTCGTCAAGAAATTGCTGTTTGGTCCACAAGCCTGCGCGCGGGGCAAGAATGTTTCCCAGATATTCCGTGAGCCCTTCATACACCCAGAGCAGATCGCCTTGCATGGGCACCTGATAATCCGGCGTGGCCAGACCCTTAGGACGGCGATATTTACCGTTCCATGAATGCGTCATTTCATGCGACAACAGGCTGCCGGCAAGCCAGCGCTCATCGTCATCAATCATGGTTCGTTCAGCTACGCGGTCATCGCTGGATTCGTGATGCTCCAGTCCAAAATGCGCAGTATGGTCGCTCAAGGTAAGCAGAAAATGGTAATCGCGATAGTGGCGCGCGCCATAGAGCGCTCCGGTTTCAGCGATCAGCCGTTTGTACGCGGCAATGGTTTCCGCAGGCATCTGCAAGGCAGCATCGCCATCAGAAACCTCATCGATATAGTGCTGAATGGGACCGTCAGGAGTCAGCGGGATGCGCCGGAAATGCGCTCCGGCAATGACCGGAGAATCCACCAGAGTTGTCAGCGGCACCTGCTGGAAGTTGATCTCTCCGCCGCTTTCACTGGCTACCGGCAGCGCCGTTCCATAATGCCAGCCCGCCGGCAGTTTTAAAGAAGCCACAACGGGAATGTCATCCGTGTGTTTTCCCGGCACATAGAGCACTACCTGGTTCCAGCTAAGCAGCTCAAGTTGCGTGGTAGCGGAAGCTCCGGAAGAAAAACCTTCTGGCGGAGCGGGCATGACCAGGTCCAGCCGGGCCTCCAGTGTAGTCACACCCTGCGGGACAGTCACATGGAACATGTACATTTCATCCAGATCGCGCCGCCAGGTTAATCTTTGCCCGTTGGCAAAAAACTGTGTGCCCGTCAAATCAGTAATAGGGCCGGTAGGACCATGCTCGCCGGGAATCCACTTAGGAAAAACCAGCTTTACCTCACCTGCCGCAACAGGAATCTGCAATTGCGCACGCAGAATTTTTTCTGGCGCATGTGTGGCATCCACCTGAAGCTTAATAGGCTGCGCTGGCGCGGCGCTCGCGGCGGGCTGAGGCTGGTGTTTCTGTGCAAAAGCTGCAGTTACGCTCACAAATAGGACAAGCAAGACTATCCGTCTGAACAAGCTGGGCATGATCGATTCTTCTCCGTGAGGGGGCGCCACCAAGATTAAGGGGAGCCATACGGAAACGCAAGGGAGTACTGCCTGGGACGAATGACCATGCTTTGAGTGCTGCTTTCTGAAGGGGCAACTGGCGAATTCAATTTGTAAGCTTCAATTTTGTAATCTTCAATTTGTAATCTTCAATTTTCAACCCAGGATAACCCGGACTAAGAATTGGCCGTCGAGTTCGTGGTTTGGGAATCCGCTACAAAATCCTGAAGCAACTGCGTAATTTTGGAAGCAGCCTGATTGATCTCAAGGCACCGCTCCGCCTCTTGCGCGGATTCAACATTCCTCGCCAGCAGCTCTGCCTGGGCCATGACCACAGTCAATTGATTGTTCACAGAATGGAGAAGGTCTTTCGATGACATAAATTGTCGTTCCTCACCTGCATCAGTTATCGTGCAAAATGAAGCAAAGCGGGCAAGTTGCTGGAATTTGTTCCGAAAATAAAAATTGGCCCTGCAAGCCTTTTGTCCCATTCCGGGACGAACGTGGACCTTGAGGCAGATTCCGAAAAATTACTTCTTCTTGCGTTTCGATGGCGGTTCGTCCGGCTGGGCCCCGGTAACACTGGCCAGAACTTTATCGAACGCCTCTTTGGCCGTCATTTCTTTGTTGCGGCTTTTGTTCTGCCGGTATTTGTGCTCGCCGTTACAGGTACGGCAGCGCGTCTTGAGCACCTCTTCGCCCATCATGGAAACGATGGAATGGTCCGTAGAGCGTTTGCAGCGCGAACAGTGGTCGTCAATATCGTCGCCCAGTCGCATGGTGATTGTGATCCTCCTGGGAGTTGTTCTGCCTATTTTGCCGCGAAAGAGGGCTTGCTGTCTTCGCGTTTATGATTAAATCTTACTCGTGCCTCTTCCACAGCGCGGTAAATTTATCACCTTTGAAGGCCTGGATGGCGTGGGCAAGTCCACGCAACTGGAAAATCTGGCCAAATATCTCCGTGAACGCGGCATTGACGTAATCACCACACGGGAGCCAGGCGGCACCGCGCTGGGAGAAAAGCTGCGTACTGTCCTGCTCAGTTCGCGGACTGCCGGCCTTTCACCGCTTACCGAACTGGCGCTCATGTTTGCCGACCGGGCCCAGCATATTGAGGAACAGATTCTGCCTGCCCTGAAGCGTGGGCAATGGGTACTGTGCGATCGATTTACCGACTCCAGTGAAGCTTACCAGGGTGGCGGCCGTGAACTCGGCAGCGAGATCGTGCAGCAATTGCATAAGACGCTATGCCGCGACCTGCAACCAGATCTGACCATTCTGATGGTCTCTGACGTGGCCCGTACCGTAGCGCGCGCGCGCCGCAGAAACGTGGAACAGTCGAAGGGAATGGCGGAAGACGAGAACCGCTTCGAAAAGGAAAACCGAGTTTTCTATAATCGCGTGCTGGCAGCCTATCTGACGATTGCCGAGCGCGCTCCGCGACGCGTTGCCAAGGTTGACGCGGCAGATCCAATCGCCAAGGTGCACAAGAAGATTATTCGCGTGGTGGAAGAGCGACTGTTACCTGACAACGTAAAGGAAAAAGATTGACGAGCTACCCTCGTGCAAAAAGTATGCGCTTATTTCCCGGCGTACATTTGGGCTGCCTTTTCGGCCAGAATCCTCACGCGGCTGGGATCAGGATCGATCACCTTCATATTGTCCCAATCGTAGGCAAACTCTTTGCCGCAACCCAAACATACAAAGTACGTTCCGGTGATGGCCGCGATCGTGGAACGAGGCTGTCCTTTGCGGCAAGTAATGAGTGGCGTGCATTTTTTGTGGTGACATCTGAAAACTTTGGACCAGGCTAGTTGAACTAATTCAATAAACACAGACACCTCACGAATGGGGGTCCCTCGGAGGTTGAACGAACCAAGCCTCAAAAATGCACACTAGAGATGGGGAATTCCCTTATCCCGGATCATGGGCTCTATTTCTTAGGTGGCCATTAGAGGTCGGTTAAAAACCCTAAGGATTTATCTGCGTGATGAAATGCTGAGCAGACCACGGCGGTTCACTGAATCGAGGTTTGATTGGTTTGATTTTTGGGGGATTGGGGAGGGCTTAGCAAAAAATATATAAGGGGGATACGGCTTCCGGGTCCATATCCCCCTATTAGCAGTCGACGGATGAGCCTGCTTCTGTAGTAGTAGAGTCAGAACGGCTTCCCGAAATATAGCTAGACCAAAAAAATCTTAAACAAATTTAAAGCAAATAATAAGTCTTTATTAATCAACATCTTAGAAAGAAAAGATTTTCCCTTTAAGTTTAACCGGATTGCCAGTTCTAACGTTCGTCTGTGGATAGAATGGAGGCCATGTCCTTTTCTGACTTCGAGGGGAACGCCGAAACCGTCCGCCAGTTGCGTGAGATGCTGGCCCGGGACCGCTTTCCCCATGCCGTGATTCTGGCCGGGCCGCAGGGCGCAGGCAAGTACACCCTGGCGCTGATGGTGGCCCGCGCCATGAATTGTCTCAATCCCCGCGAGACTGACGGCCTGCCGGATTACTGCGGCATATGCAGCAACTGCATACGCATTGGACAGGCAGAAGACCTGGATGGCCGTTTTGCGGAGGCCGTGGAAGCCCGCGAAGGTCTGCGCGACACGGACAAGCGTGAAACCCGCATCCTGGTGCAGACACATCCTGACGTTCTTGTGGTGCCGCCCGATCCGCCGCAGATGATGATCAAAGTGGATCAGGTACGGCAGGTGATCCAGACTGCGCGATACCGTCCGCAGGAGGCGCGCCGCCGGGTATTTGTTTTTGTGGATTCAGCCTTTATGAAAGAAGCGGCCAATGCGCTTTTGAAAGTGCTGGAAGAGCCGCCCGATTTTGCCACGATCTTCCTGCTGGCCCGCAATCCCGGAGAATTGCTGCCGACTATCCGCTCCCGGTGTATCACTTTTACGCTCAGCGCGCTGCCGGCAGCTGAGATTGAGCGCTATCTGGAAAAGTCCAAGCCGGAGTGGAATGCGCGCCAGCGGCAGCTGGTGGCCCGGCTGAGTGGAGGCGCCGTGGGCCGGGCGCGGACTTTAAATCTGGATGACTACATGGCCGCACGCAAAGATGCGCTGACTCTGCTGGTAACAGCGGTGCGCTCCGCAGAACATTCTGATTTATTTAAAACCACGGAGACCTATCGCGCGGGCGGTGAAGGCAAGGAAAAAACTGACCGACTGGTAAGCGCGGTTTATGGGTTATTGAAAGATCTAATGGCGCTGGTTTCAGGTACTCCGGAGCTGGTGCGAAATACCGACATCACAACAGAGCTGAAATCGCTGGCCGCGGCCGTGGACTTCAACTGGATCGCGCAAGCTACGCAGCAACTTGGGTATGTGCAGAGCGGCATGCGACGCAATGTGTTGCGGCCACTCTCACTGGACGCATTTGCTATTGCCATGGAACGTTAGACGCCACTTAAGCGCTTCTAATGGATGCGGTCTTCGTCTTGGAAATGTTATGGAAATGTAAAGATAAGGGCGAATAAGGTTGTTGACCTTCCAGACAATTGAAAAGCTAAAGCTCGCTGTGGTACGGTTACAGCACTAACTCGCACTGAATTCCCGACACATTTTTAGGAATCAGCTCGGCAAACCGAGTCGGAGAATTTATTAACCGGTGCCAGTGTTCTGGAAGCGGACGGACTATTATGAAGGATGGAATGGATTCAACAGCTGCTCGCCAAGCCCCGGAGCGGACGCATGAAGAAGAATTTGTAAGCCGGAAATTAATCCGGCCATCACTCAGCTCGCCCGCCCCTCGCACTGAACCAGTCTCTGAACGTCGTGAGCGGCTGGAGCGGACAGACCGCATGCCGTCTGCGCCAAGACGCGGCGGCTCGTCAGAGCAAACCCACGCGGAAAACTACTATTACCAGAAACAGATACAGGGCAAGATCCCGGTTGTGATCGTCATGAAAGATGGCGAAGAGGTGCAGGGCGTGATCGAGTGGTATGACCGCAACTGCATCAAGATCAGCCGCGGAAGCGCTTCTTCCCTGCTGATTTATAAACCTTCCATCCGCTATATCTATAAAGCCAGCGAAGAGCAAAGACCGTAGCTATCCATGCACTTCACCTGGACTGAGGTCCCGGGATTTCTTGCGCGCAACTGGCAGGAGCTTGCTGGCTTTGTGACCGGAGCGCTCTGCGTATGGCTGCTGATCCGGCAGAATATATGGAACTGGCCCATCGGCATTGCCAATAACATTGTTTACGTTATTGTTTTTTATAAGTCCGGACTCTATGCGGACTCAGGCCTGCAATTCGTCTACATGGCGATTGCATTTTACGGCTGGTGGAACTGGCTCTACGGCGGCGTGAACCACTCTGAACTGAAAGTGAATCGCACCTCGGCGCAGGGATGGCTGGGCTATCTGGCGATTGCCGCGATAAGCACGGGCGTACTGTATTGGATCCTGCGGCATACGCCCAGCAACGTCCCTTTGGCTGACGGCCTGACCACGGCGCTTTTTCTTACCGCACAATACATGATGTCGCGAAAGCTCATCGAGAACTGGTGGTTCTGGATTGTGGGCGACGTGCTGGTCATTGGACTCTATATTTATAAGCATCTTTATCTGACGTCGGCGCTTTACGTGGTGTTTCTGGCGATGTCAATTGCCGGGTTGATGGAGTGGCGGAGAGCGTCGCGGCAGGTAAAGGCTGTGGCGGCTGGCGTTTAAGAGTGTAAGACCGAAATAGTATCGAATCCCACCCTTTGCAAAGAACGCAAAGGATGGGGCACCCGGCAGAGGATGGGGTGTGCCCGGCGTTCAATTTGTGTTGTCCCTGGGATGGCATAACCTGCAACAAAGTGTCGCCTTCTCTCGTTATTTTCTGCATCTATTTAGATGGAACGTAAGCCGCGAGTCCGTCTGGGAGGATGCAATGGATACTGAGTCGAGCAAAAATATTGACCCGATTAAGGAAGTTCTCAATGAACTGTTTTCTCATCTGGAAAGGCTGGAAACCCAGAGCGATGCCATCCTGCAGTTCTTGAAAGAGAAGAAGCGCATCACCGATAAGCAGCTGGCTCCGTATCTGGAACAGGCTGGCAATGCCAGCAATGTGAGATGGCGCGCGGCGCGGGTAAGGATCGAGCACCTGTTGTCGTCGATGGAGACGAAAGAAGAAGAGACCAAGGTCGGGAAAAAACCGGAGATCGCCGAGGCGGAGAAAACAGATAACAAGAAAGCCGTGCCTGTGGAGGATGAGAAAGTTGTAGCGGCCAGCCAACAGCCTTCGCCAGAGAGCAAGAGCAAAGATGAGAAACCAGGTTCAGAAAAAGAAGAATCTACTCATCCCACGGAGATGACAGCACCGTTGGCCGAGAAAGAAGGCGCTGAGCCGCCGGCGGAGCTGTCGCCGGAGAAGAAATCCGACGATCAAGAGGCTGCGTAGTTTTTTAGTGCGCTAGGCTAGACTGCATAATTTTTAATGCGCTCCGCTACGCTGCGCGCGGCCTACGGCGTAAGGAATATCTCATTCTTTTCCTGACCCAGCACTTACCCCTTAGCGCGCAAGCGCGCCGGGGGACGTGCTGGGCTAACTCATATCGCGCCGCTGGCGCTTTAGTGCCGTAGTGCTTGCGATGTCGTTCGCCAACAACTCTGATGAGTTGGCGTGTTTAAGACGGAAATTGTATCGAACCCTGCTCCTTTACTTCAGTAGCTGGCCTTCCTGCAGCGGCGTTAGGCATAAGCGTTGACTTTTGGAAATTCCTAACATTAAATGCGAAGTCAACAAGAACGTCACTCTTGCGTCAGGCCGGTTCGTATAAGCCTGCACAGCAGGTGATGAAAGCACAAACGCAACAAGAGGTGAACAGGATGGGCGGCAGCTTCATAAAAACAGTAGTGGTTTCACTGGCGTTGGTTATTCCCTTCCACGCGTTTGGCCAGCCACATCGGTCCTTACCCGCAGCAAGGGAAACCTTTCGGGTTGTTGGCTACTTCAACGAAGACGCTACAAAAGTAGGCCGGTACCACGTGAAGGACATCGAGACCAGTGGCGCTGCCGAACTTCTTACCCACATCGACTACGCGTTCGGGAGGGTTGCGAATAATCGTTGCGAAATACCGAACCCGGCGGTGGCACTGGAGCAGAGCTATGACGCAACCGCTAGCGTGGATGGGACCGCCGATCCTGCCGGCGATAACCAGTTGCGTGGAACTTTCCACCAGTTGCAGGAATTGAGGCGCCTGCACCCAAAGCTCAGGATTTTAATATCCCTGGGAGGATGGGGGCAATCGAGCGGTTTTTCCAGCGCCGTTGAACCGGACGTGTTGCATGATTTCGTGAAATCCTGCGTTGATCTTTTCATTCGGGGAGAATTTGCTCCCGGGATCACTGCGCCAGGCATCTTCGATGGAATCGACATTGACTGGGAATATCCCGTCAATGGCGGTACTGAACCCGGGCGCCCAGAGGACAAAGCAAATTTTACCGCGATGGCGGCTGAGTTCCGTCGCCAGCTGAATGCCATCAAGCCAGGCTTGTTGTTGACTGCCGCATTGCCGGCAGAAGGCGAGTACTTTGCGAATTTTGAGCTGAAGAAGATCGCGCGGACCATGGATTTTCTCTCCATCATGACGTATGACCTGCACTGGAATTCAGAACCTCTGACGGCATTTCACAGCGCACTGTTTCATGATCCCGGGGACCCAACCGGCCCCGAACTCCGCGATCGCTATGGCGACTTCGCACTCAAAGGTTTTCTCAAAGCAGGAGTACCGGCGGCAAAACTTGTCTTTGGCGTTCCTTTCTATGGCAAAGGGTGGGCCGGGGTTGAAGATGTAAATCATGGGCTCTACCAGAAAGCGACAGGACAGGCGACCGCATCCGGATCTTACCGTGACCTTCAGCAGTTGCCGGAAAGCGCCGACCGCCATTATGACTCTGTCGCCGTTAGCTGCACGGTATGGAGTGATCAGACCTTCTGGAGTTATGACTGCCCGCAATCCCTGCGCACAAAATTGAAATATATTCGCAGTCATCATGTGGGTGGCGTGATGTTCTGGGAGCTTAGCCATGACACGCCTGATGGCGACCTTGTCCACATACTGGCCGGAGGGTTGTGACTTAGCTGGGGTCGAGTGACGCCAGCCATTCATACCCTTTGCAAAGAATGCTAAGTATGGAGCGCCCAGCCTGTGTGCAATCTGAGTCAGCTGGCTTCATTACAGAGTATTAGACTTGTGGAATGGGTAAGCGCGAGAAGAGTGATTCCACCAGCATGAGTGACAACAATCCGTTCCATATAGAAGACATTGCAGCGCTCACGAAAGATACAAACGAGGCGGGGATATCAAAACCGGAGCTGACGGAGAGAGAGCGCAACGATGAATTTCTTCCCAAGCCGCTTGTAAAAATCGTGAATTATAAGACTGGTGATGTAACCCAGGGATCTCTACAGCAACTCAATGAACAGATGCGAAATTTTCGCAAGGTCATCTTACTCATAGAGGACCAGCGCGCCTTTTCTGACACTTGCACCAAAGCGCTGCATGAGTTGGGTTATGACGGCGTGCAGCTAATCACCCAGATGTTGGAGGCAGAGCAGCATCTGGACGACATTGTGTCAAACCTGACCGAACCGCCTGCGGCAATCGTTCTTGACCTGGGACTTGGCATGGATAGCGGGTTTAGTTTATTGCGGAAATGCCACGGCGAGCCAAGGTTGCGGGAGGTTCCGATTCTGGTCTGGACAAAACATACCGACGAACTTTCAAAAATGTTCAGCGACTATCTTGGAGTAAAAGATTTTCTGGTGAAATCGGGCGATCCACAGGAACTGCGCGACGCGCTGAAACGGCTTATGGTTGCGTAAGAGTGGAATAGTATTGAATCCCACCCTTTGCAAAGAACGCAAAGGATGGGACACCCCGCCGGAAATATAGTTCTGTGGATTATTTGCGGCTATCCGTTACCGAATAAAGCAATATCCCGCGCCATACATGCTGACAAGGCAATCGTTACGCTTGGGGTAAGGGGGATGGCGCGGGATCGGCGCGTTCCGCCATTTGTCTAAACTGTATCGCGCTGGCGACAAAAATACTGTCCCAAAGTGGACACGCTCAAAAGTGAACGCGATTGGCGCTTAGGGCAAGTCATGAGTACCAAAGACCATGCCAACAGGCCATATCCTTACGCCATGGCAATGACCATGTTCGCGATTCCATTCGGCCCGGCAGCACGCTAACATCTTCTTCTGAAGAACGCTCATTTAAACCCTTATCTCAAGCACATCGACGGAGCTGCAAAGGGATGATCAAACAGAAACGCATTCGCTCACCACGATTCTCGGTGCCGAACAATGAGGAAGCTGTTATTTCAATCGGCTCGGAAAAATACAAAGGCACTCTTCAAGTTCTGTCACTTACCGGTGGCGCAATCCGCCTGGAGAGACAAATTGCCTCGGGCACGCTGGGGGACATCGGAATAAACACGGTCTCCGGCAGCTGCTCAGCCGCGATAGAGCTTCTGCCAATGGCGAAGAGCAAAGCCCAGCCTTTCCGATTCATCGCCATGGGGCCGATCGCCCGGGAACGATTGGCAGACGCTTTGAAGAAGATGCGTGGACAGGGACTGGCGGTCGAGAAGACCCCACTGGACCAGTTCCGAAGCCTGGCACGGAGTGTCCTTTCCCGTGGTTCTCGAAGGTAAACGAGTCGCCCGCAAACGACCTGATCGCCGGATTTCTTTACTGGCGATAACTCAGCCGGGTGGCTGCGTAGGAATTGCGCCTGCGCTACCCACCCTTCCAAAAGTGCGAAGAATAGCGGCTTAAGCACCAAACACAATCTAATTGGCTTGGCAGCAATTCAATTGTAAAAGAACAGAATTTCTCGCCGCCTGAGCGGCTTTTATTTCTAACTCCGCGCGCATCCGCATTAAGTTTTGGCTTTCCGATGAGTGTCAGTGCATGTCAGTGGTGAGACTCTTCCCGTTCTTCTTCAAAATCCACACGGCCAACATTGCTCAACGCCAGTTGCAGGTAATACCCAAGTATTGACGCCTGTTTTTGCTCCAGCTTTCCATCCACCACCGCTTGAGCTCCTTTGGCAATCGCCGCCTGTATCCCGTTCGCATCGCCCAGCCCCGGCAGCCTGATCTTTTCCGGACGCGCCTCTTCCAGCATCAGGTGCATGTGGCAGTATTTTTTTCCGCGCATCTTCGGCGCCCGGCAAGCCGTCCCGTTGGCTTTCTCGTACCGGCATCTCGGCGCGCTGTGCGCCCGCTCCATATTCGTCCGCATCCGGTCAAAAATCTTCTGGTTCATCTCATCAAACGCCAGCGCCTTCTCTTGCAACTTCGGATCCTGCTCCAGACACTCTCTGTACTCCGCAAAACATTCACCCAGTTGTTTTAGCAACAGCCCTGCCTTGGTCGCCGGCCATGCCTGCCTCTCCCGCTCTTTTGCTTCGCGCGCCCGGCGCTCATCGCGCATCCGCTTTATCGTTTCAATCTCATCGCGTGTGTGCGCTTTGTCCCATAAGGCACGTTCTTCTTTCGTGCATCCCCGCGCATCTTCTTCTGGCCTGTAACCAAAATTGTCGGTTACTCCGTCCGGTGTCGGATTGGTTCTCATGGATTCTCCTCTTTCACCTTTCGCTGGTTTTCAATTTACCCAATTACCCAAATCCAGCCCAAATGTCAGGCAGAGGGCCGCAGTTTCAATACACCCCCACCCCCCTTAAGAAATTCTGTTGAAAACAAAGGCTCAACCCCAATTCGACAAGACAGTCATAAGGCTGTCGACCCTTCTTTTTTGCCTCATTTCGGTCTTGAATCTCGCTTCTTCGGTTCGCCCTTGCTAGCAACTATTCGCCCTCCGTTACAAGGACGAAAGCAGAGCGAATCTCGTCGAGATACTAGCGCAATTAGTAGCGAATGTAAAGCGAATCTTAAGGGACTCAGCAGCAAAAAAACATGGCTATCCTACTTCCTAGCCAGCTCCAGTCAATTTCAATTCTGCTAGCAATCGCTAAGTTAAAGGTATTCTGGTTTATATTATTTGCTAATTGGAATTTAAGATGGCCGTGAAGAAAACTACACATGAGGCAACTGCAGCCGCAACTGGATACCTCTACCAATGTCGCATCGCTTTATTAAGCGGCTTACGAGCTATTCCTACTAATCCTAATCTGGCAATCTCCGTTGAAAAGTTTGATGATGTTGCGTTCGATACAAATGAAACGCCAAGCAAACAGATTCAAACGAAACATCACATAAGCGGCACAGGGAATCTTAGTGATGCCAGCCCCGATTTATGGAATACCCTTTTGATTTGGTCTAAGGCTGTCAAAACAGATATTGAGGTTCCATTTCGGACTAAATTTAATCTTCTCACTACCGGGATCGCTCCTGAAGAATCAGCAGCATCTTTCTTGCGCGCTCGTGAACGCAATGAGGAAAAGGCTGATGCAATTTTATCGAAAATCGTTTCGACATCAAAAAGCAAACACAACGCGGATTCTTATTCGGCATATATGGAGCTTTCGAAGCAATCGCGATTGAGTCTTCTCAAAGCAATCACGATACTCGATGGCTCGCCGAATATCATTGACGTTTTTGATGAAATCGTACAAGAACTTTACTATTCAGCTCCGCGGCAACAAGTACCACATCTAGTTCAACGTCTTGAGGGATGGTGGTTTTCCGCTGTTATCAAAGCTATAAACTCCAAGCCAACTGAGTCGATTCCTGTAATGGCTATTGATCAGCGAGTTGATGAGCTTCGCGAAGAATTCAAGCGAAACGCCCTTCCCGTTGAACTCAAGAACGAAACGCCTCCACAAGACATTGTTGCCGAGCTAGACAAAAGGCCTTTTGTACGTCAACTCCGCAACATTGATGTTGGTACTGCCAGAATTGAATATGCAATTCGTGACTATTATCGAGCTTCAGAACAGCGATCCAGATGGCTACGTAGAGAGTTGCTCATAGATGGAGAATTAGAAAAATACGAACAAGAGCTTATGGAGGCTTGGGAACCACGCTTCGCAAGCATGGTTGACGCTCTTCCCTCTCCTTGTCCGTCTCAAGAAAGGATAGCCGGTGGGCAAAATCTTTTTAAGTGGGCGGAGCAAGATGCAAATTTCCCGTTACGCACCGTGCGCGATCGCTTTCTCACTCATGGTAGCTTTCACATCTTAGCAAACCGGAATGCAGTCGGCTGGCATCCAGATTTTACGAGCCTCAACGCAGGATCCGATGAGGACTCGGAGAAAGAAAAATGAGAGACTGGTCGCAGCGGGTAATTGAGGAAGCATACCTTTTTAATCCTGCTTTCAGCGCAACGTTACTTGCGGAAACTGCCAATGATTTTCAGAAGAAAGCGAACCGCCCATTGCCATTCGCAATCGCGTTTTTGGTGCTCCCTATAGTCTTACATGAGGCAACTAGAACAGCACTTCCAAAATCAACTCTCACAGCCTTGTTACCGTGGGTGCAGGATAACCGTGACCAACTCATAGGCTTTCCTATTCGTGTTAATCAATTGCAGAATATCACTCGAGAAGCAATTCTTTTCGCACTTCAACATGATGTTCTGGCTCTCGACGAAGAAGGAGCCTTGACTGTTGGAAAGAGCAGAAAATCCGTGACAACGACACGCACGCCTTTTTTTACAGACGAAGCACGAGAGTGCGTTGAGCGATCGGGATTTCTCGGTCGATGGTTTGCAGCAACAGGAACGATAGCAAATATCTATTCCGCATGGGGCATCGCGCCATGAGCTTACAAATTTCTAAATTAGTTCTTTACAACCAGCAAGGGGACATCCGACCGTTACTCTTTCACCCAGGAAAACTCAATATCATTACGGGTGCCTCTAAGACGGGAAAATCAGCAATAATCGACATCGTTGATTACTGCACAGGTCGGAGCGAATGTAATGTGGCTGACGGAATTATCCGCCAATTCGTTACATGGTATGGGATAGTATTTCGCCTCGGTGAAGGCGAAATTTTTATCGCACGAAAAAACCCTGGAGTCGGGGAACGTACCAGCGGTGAAGTCTACATGGAGCGTGCCTCAACTATTGAAATTCCCCCACTGACTGCTCTAAAAAAAAATACCACAGTAGATGCGATTGAAAAATTTCTTGCGGCTGCACTCGGGATTAGTGAAAATGAACATCGTCCGCCATCTTTTACACGCCCCCCTCTGGAAGCGAATTTTCGACACGCGCTCCTTTTCTGCATTCAGGACCAAAACGACATTGATAGCAAGCAACGCCTCTTCCATCGCCAAGGCGAGGACTTTATGGGCACAGCAATCAAGGACACCTTGCCCTACTTTCTCGGAGCATTCGACGAAGATCATTTACTGAAACAAGCTCATCTCGACCAAGCTCGTCGAGAGATGCGCCAGCTAGAGCGGCAGTTACGTGACTCCGAAGCAGTTGATACAAACACATTCCCACGTGCGACAATCCTGATGGACGAGGCAAAATCTGTGGGATTAATCGATGATCGAGTCGTTGCGACTTCTTATGAGGCAACGCTAGCCGCATTACGCCGTGTGGCGAGTGAGTCACGCGTCAGAGATGAAATGGTAATCACGGATGAGGCGGAACTGCTAGCAAGCCTGAGGAGTGAGCGGCAAGGCCTTCGCGCAGAACTTGAGCGAGTAAATTCGGAAATAAGGTCTACTCGAAACTTCACAACAGAAACGAACGGATACGAACACGAGGCAAAGGAGCAACGTGCCCGTCTTAGCTCAGTCGGTTTGATAAAGTCGACCGAACATAACGCAACACAGTGCCCAGTGTGTCAAAGTCATCTTGAAATTCCCGTTCCAACAGCTATTCGTATTGATTCGTCACTTCGAGAATTAAGTCGGCAGCTTGAAGCGGTGGAAGCAGAAAACCCT
>Ga0206965_10133_pt1 | contig 22948 bp, 15 predicted proteins | sample Alteio_BWOrgHeat_26_FD_152973 | JGI IMG/M metagenome (GOLD analysis project Ga0206965, IMG submission 152973) | Enriched cells from forest soil in Barre Woods Harvard Forest LTER site, Petersham, Massachusetts, United States -... | ecosystem: Environmental > Terrestrial > Soil > Temperate forest >...
TAATTACTGGAAAGCCCTATTTATTCTATTGCAGAGTTATGGATTCAAAGTAATTTTAGTGAATGGCAAATTCACGAAAAATGTAAAAGGGAAAAAGACAGATGTTCTGGATTGTCAGTGGATTCAAAAACTTCATTCATTAGGTCTTCTTGAAGGAAGTTTTATTCCTGATTATGATACCGAAAAACTACAGCATTTTTGTCGCCACAGACAAAGTTTGCTGGAAGATTCCGCATCCTTAATTCCCAAAATGCAAAAGGCAATGAGACAGTCAAATATCAGGCTTGATAATGCTTTGAATGATATTACAGGAGTTTCCGGACGTGCAATTATTGAGGCTATCATTGCTGGGCATCGCGATCCGAATTATCTTGCATCATTGGTCAATTACAGAGTTAGAAAATCAAAGGAGGAAATCGTCAAAGCCCTCACCGGAGATTGGCGCGATGAATATGTCTTTGAGTTGAAGCAAAGCTATGAACTTTATCTTGTCTATCATCAAAAAATTAAAGAATGTGACAAGGAAATTGAAAGGGTTCTTCAAGAACGAATCAAAGGAGATGATTCCGATTCAGGTGTTAAAAAAGAATTAGACATGTCATCAATAAAGCCAAAAAAATATGGCAAAAATGATCCAAAGATTAATCTTCAGGAACTGTCCTTTCGACTTACCGGTGGAGTAGATCTTTCGGCTATCGAAGGGGTAAGCCATAATACCCTGCTTTCCATCCTGTCAGAAGTAGGAATGGATTTCAGTACGTTCCCAACAGGCAAGCATTTTTCTTCGTGGTTACACCTTTCTCCAAACAATAAAATTACGGGAGGGAAAGTGATTTCTTCAAAGACCCCGAAAGCTAAACACAGATTAGCAGATGCGCTAAGACATGTGGCAGTAGTAATAGGTTGTAATCTTAAAAGCGGAGCACTGCACCAATTTTTTAAACGCATAGAATATAAAAAAGGGAAGTCGGCAGCGATTACAGCCGTTGCCAGAAAATTAGCAGTAATAATTTGGAATATGATGACAAAAAAAACTCCTTACATCTGTATTCAAGAAGAAGAATATTTAACGAGAATAAGAGAAAAACAAATCAAATCATTAAACAGAAAAATCATCTCTCTTAAAATTCAGCCTCATGAATTAGCTCTTTGATAAGCGTTACATACACACCCGTTAGATAGAATACTATCATAAAAGGATGAAATGGAAAACTTAATTGTGTTGCTTTTTAATTATTGAATATATCACTGCAATCCATGATACTATCATAGCAATGCAAAATAGGTAAGTAAAAATTAAAGGGATCGTTTTATTAATTGAATTGTCAGCAATAATCTCACAAACAACACACAAAAAACTTGTCAATGTTGATAAGGCAAGCAGCCTGTTTCTTTTTTTCATGTTATCAGTATTCATTATATTTTTACTACTCTCTATAAGGATTTTTTCTTGCCTACTTTTAATTTCCCTTTCATCCTGCAAAATTAAACATAAATAAATACATCTATTAATAGACCCTTCAACTATAAGGCGTTTAGCTCCGTTCCTCATCCTTTTATTGCAGCACCGCAAGGGCGGATGCTATCATATAAGGATGATAGAGGAAAAAATAATTTCGTGTCATGAATTTGGAAGTATGTATTTCCCAACAAGAAAAAACCAAAGATATATTCCAGTTATTCCACCCAATAATCCTGATAGAAGAAAAGTAAGTCGTTCTTGCTTTGGAATAAATTGGAAGATTATATAAAACAAAATCGTTGTACCAACTATACATTCAAGAATGGGGAATCCCTCTTTTCCCATATCCATAAAATAAGAAATTCTTGAATCAAAGGAATAATAGTTGAGTCGAGGGAAGGCTAAAATAAAGAGTTTTGACCATATATCAATCACTGCCCTTAGCCAAAACAAACTTGAGAACCTGTTCATAATCTTTTTATCAATCATAAGGACTTTGCGTTTATTTTGTTTTCCAGAGATAGATTTTATCTAAAGGATTGATTTCTATAGGAAAAAGCAGAGGAATACTAGCTTGGATTCGTCTTGTCCTAGCTTGGATTCGTCTTGTCCTAGCTTGGATTCGTCTTGTCCTAGCTTGGATTCGTCTTGTCCTAGCTTGGATTCGTCTTGTCCTAGCTTGGATTCGTCTTGTCCTTTCTTGGATTCGTCTTGTCCTTTCTTGGATTCGTCTTGTCCTATCTTGGATTCGTCTTGTCCTATCTTGGATTCGTCTTGTCCTATCTTGGATTCGTCTTGTCCTAGCTTGGATTCGTCTTGTCCTAGCTTGGATTCGTCTTGTCCTAGCTTGGATTCGTCTTGTCCTAGCTTGGATTCGTCTTGTCCTTTCTTGGATTCGTCTTGTCCTTTCTTGGATTCGTCTTGTCCTATCTTGGATTCGTCTTGTCCTATCTTGGATTCGTCTTGTCCTATCTTGGATTCGTCTTGTCCTAGCTTGGATTCGTCTTGTCCTAGCTTGGATTCGTCTTGTCCTAGCTTGGATTCGTCTTGTCCTAGCTTGGATTCGTCTTGTCCTTTCTTGGATTCGTCTTGTCCTTTCTTGGATTCGTCTTGTCCTATCTTGGATTCGTCTTGTCCTATCTTGGATTCGTCTTGTCCTATCTTGGATTCGTCTTGTCCTAGCTTGGATTCGTCTTGTCCTAGCTTGGATTCGTCTTGTCCTAGCTTGGATTCGTCTTGTCCTAGCTTGGATTCGTCTTGTCCTAAGTTAGATTCGGCTCGCGGTAGAACATTTTTTAGTGAAACTGAGGATAAATCGGACAGGTTGTCTTTTCGGCTTTCTTGAAATTGAGTGTTTATAGGGTGTTTGACTGTCTTGTTTAATTATAATTTGGATCTGCAAAACGACGGTCATAGGTAAAGGTCTTATCTGTGAGTGTTTTCAGGAAGGCGATGATGCGGGCTTTTTCGGTTTCATTTAATCCGACGTTCCGAAGGATGCTTTTATCGAAGTTGGAGGTCTTGAAATCTCCTTTGGCATAATGATTCAGGACTTGTTCGAGGTTTTTGAATCGTCCGTCGTGCATGTAGGGATAGGTGATCTCGACATTGCGCAGGCTGGGGACTTTGAACTTCATGAAGTCGTCTGGAATGCCTGTCAATGCCATCCTTCCGGAATCTTTGAACGAAGTATCAAAGGCAAGACCGATGTTGCGGAAAGAATTGTCCGTGAATAAAGGTTCTTTATGGCAATTCTCACAATGGCTTCTGAACAATTTCAAGCCCTCAAACTCTGTCGTTGAAAGGGTGTCCTCATGCCTGATGAATTTATCGTATCTCGAATTGCTGCTGATCATCAAGCCGGTGAATTGGGTGAGGGCTTTGAGGATCCTTTCGCTGTCAATGATAGTGTCATGGAATGCTTTTTTGAAACGCTCGACATATTCGGGATTATGTTGCAATTTTTGAATGACACCTTTCAAATCTTCGTTCATCTCGAGAGGGTTCGTGATGGGCGCGAGGGGCTGCATGTCGAGATGGTTGATGCCTCCATCCCACATAAAACTTTTCTGCCAAATCATGTTTTGAATGGCGGGGACATTGCGCTTACCTATCAAGCCATTGATGCCATGACTGACCTTGTGATCAATATGTGCGAATGCCGCAAACCGCTGATGACAGAAGGCACAGCTAATCGAGTTATCCTTGGAAAGAAGGGGATCATAAAACAAATACCTGCCCAGCAGAAAGCCATCGGGCGTGATTTTATTATCCTTGAATTCATAGACTAACTTCGGGAAACCCTTTGGAATCACCAGTTCCACATCTTTCTTCGAGATATAGAAATACGGATTGTCGTTCGTGAAGCTGTTGAATAAAAGGATAAACGCTACCAGGGAAAGAATAACAACACTGCTTTTCGAAAAATAAAAAAGGGGGGAACGCAGATGACACAGATTGTTTATGATAAGGTATGATTTCTTATTAAAATAAAAGAATCTTATTTTATCATAAGCAATCTGTGTCATCTGCGTTCCTATTTTCCGAAGAAGCCTAACACTGCTTTTCAATTTCATTTTCTATTGGATAACTGAAAACATCGTCTTGTAATTATCGGCAATAGTTGTTGCATTATGAAAGTCTGAAACGGTTGATACCATTGAGAAATCTATCTTGTTCACAGCATCAAAGACCTTGGAAATATCCGCCTTGATTGTTATTACAGAATAATCATTTGACAGCTTTTTTATTCCTTTTGGTGCAAGGTTTAAATTGATTTCACGAATACAATTGTTGGGATATTTATAACCACCGATATGGAATTCCAACATATTCCCCGTGGACTTGGAAGCAGGGGACTGACCGTCCATCTTGAAGAACACATAGCCAGCATTCCATGCCCAGAACATTCCAAGAGTAGGATCTAAAACACCAGTCTGAATGCCGCTGCAATTGTGGATGCTGTCCACACCGATGATAAAATTGATGGATGAATAGTCATCCTGATCAACGTTCAATTCAATGATATTAGACCCCGGACCGGCATCATCAATCAAATAATATTCCGAAGAACTGTAGCCCTCCGTGCCATCTTTCTTAATCAAATGAATATTCCCAATGTAGTACCGAAGCCTGGAGACAGTATAGGATTGTCCAAAGCCATTCTTATAAACTCCACTGTCTAATTTCAAATACTTATCCCGGACATAATCCTCAAAAAAGACAGAGATTCTATGCTTCCCCTTGTTGTTATTTGAGGGATTAAAAAAAGAAGTGGCAACCACAAGGATTGCCACACTTACAATAATGAAAACTACTCTCTTTGCCAAATAATTCATTCGGCAAATATATTATTTACTCTTAACGAATTTCTGAACTACCTGTTCGTCATTTGCTTCGAGATGCAGGAAGTAAATTCCATTGGCATACTTTGAAAAATTAAAAGCATAGCTAATGCTGGGTTGCATGGTATTAAAGGATTCCACGAGCTTTCCCTTGGAATCATAAACACTGCATTTGATATTATTGGAACTCGCCGGATCAAAATAAATGTAGGCATAATCTTTCACAGGATTAGGATTAAAAGTAAATTTAATATGACTATTAATTTCACTTATTCCGGTGGGATTATAAATATGAGTAGAATCTGTAATTGTAATATGCCCGCTGGCAGGACCTGTATCACCCGCCGTAACGACACCGTAATAATTGCCATAGTAGGTATAAGGAAACACAGGCTTTAAGGAATCGTCAATCGTTACAAAGTAGCAGTAAATTCCATTTGGATATTCCGGAGTTTTACAAAACCTTCCATTGCTGGAATCAAGATCACCAGAGCCAGAAACATAAATATAATCCTCAATGAAACAACCCAAAGGATAGGAAGAACTGATTGCTGGACCATAATCCGCAGATGACAAGGCAGTCCCGTTTGGCAAAGTATCTCGCACAGTAATATTCCTCAATTGAAATGAACTTTTCATTCTTTTGATAGGACCTGTGCCATTTGTATCGGTATAAGCATAAGCCCCATAAACAGGAAACCCGTCAAAAGCATAACCGATAATCGGTGAATGATGGGTGCTGTCTGCTTGATTATAAAGGCAGGTCGGGCTTACATGATGATGGTATTCGCCCTGCTGTTGGGGATGCCCAAGACAATTATCAAAACCAGGACCTTCCCAATAATATGCATTTCGATTCCAATAGCCCTGGTTGTTATAAGACATTGCATCAGACACGTTAAAGATACTTACGCCATTCGTCCAAACCCCTGTGTGTCCAAGCCCCACAATAGTTTTTGTTCCGGTCTGCTGCATCGGATGATGGGGAATCTTGAATACAAAATTCTGATTGGAAGGGGTGTTTGGATTATTCATCCATGGACCAATACTATAGCCAGGAATGCAAGTGCAACTTACATAGGTATAGGTGGTGTCATACTGTACAATTTGCACATTGGATAATATTCCGGAATAACCGGTATCTGCCCCGGGATTGATTATCCAAGAAGTTACATCAGGAGTCAATTGTGCGAAACCACTTATGGATATCGCAAGGATAGTTGTTACTGTTAAGATTGTTTTTCTCATAATTATAATTTATTTATTAAAATCGTTTGAATATTTAGACGCTGTCAAATTCAAAAACTTGCGCTGCTTGAGTAGATTCAGGACGATTAATGGCTTTAATCATGAATCGTTTTGTAGTTAATATAAAAGCGTTTACCATTCCATAACATTGAATTAACTTTCGGTTGATTTTTGGAGGATAGGTTTGCGCCCGTACAAAAATAAACAATATGCTAATATCTACAAATAGTCTAAGGACTCTAAAAACTTTTATACTCTTATTAACCCTAACTACTTGTTTGAATGCCGCGACGATAAGAGGAAAGGTATTGGATTCAAAAACCAATGAAGCACTGACCGGAGCTTTGGTATTTAATAAAGATAATATTCTGATAAATGATGTTGTCGGGCTTGATGGTTCTTATACCATAAGGGATGTGGCACCTGGTAAATATACATTTGCTGCACGTTTCATTGGTTTTACTATTCTTGAAAAGGAAGTAACCATAACAGATGCTAATGAAGTGGTAACAGTTGATTTTCTATTAGAGGCATCGGCTCATGATCTTGGAGAATACACCGTAGTTACAGAATATGAGAAAGGTTCTGACAACTATGCCCGTAGCCTTGAAAAGTCCTCTGACTATGTCATGAACATCATGTCTGCAAAGACCATTCAGATGTCACCAGACCTTACCATTGGGAATGTATTGCAACGTGTATCTGGTGTTGTTGTTGAGAAGGCACCTAACGGTGAAGGTCGTTATGCAATTATTCGAGGTATGGACAAACGATATAATTATACCGCGATAGATGGAATAAAAATTCCAAGCCCTGATAGTAAGAATCGTTATGTGCCGATGGATATTTTCCCTTCTGAATTGGTTGAAAGATTAGAAGTTATCAAGTCTTTGAATGCAAGTATGGAGGGCGATGCCATTGGAGGTGTTGTGAATTTGAAACTGAAAGATGCGCCGGATAGATTCATTTGTGATGCCAATGTTTCAATGGGATATAGCCAGCTTTTCTTTGATCAGAAGTTTACAACCTTTGATAAAAGTGCCGTCAGTAATCAATCCCCTTTTCAAATGTATGGACCTGATTATGTAGTAAAGAATACGGATTTCCCGGTTGGTGCTTTTACTTATAATCACATGGATCCTGCACCAAATGTTTTAGCAAACTTCAGCATTGGTGACCGCTATTTGAATAATAAATTAGGAGTAATTCTTTCAGGTAATTATCAAAATACATACAGTGCCACCCAAAGTTTCTTCCTGGCACCAAGTGCTCAACCTAATTACGTTCCACCAAACGGACCTATTTTCGATGATATTGAAGAACGTTTTTATTCGACTCAACAAACCCGGTCTGCCGTTCATGCTAAGTTAGATTATGATTTTGATAAGAACAACAAAATCAGTTTTTACACGGTCTATGTGCGTCTTGACGAATTCAGAGAGCGTCATACAAGCGATACTGTAGCAAACACTAATGCAGGTAGAGTCAATACCGATGATGAAACAAAAGTAAGTCATCAAATGATTTTTAATTCTACTCTACATGGTGACCATACGCTGTTACCAGGGCTGAAATTTGATTGGTCAGGTGCTTATGCAGATGCATCCGATAATATTCCTGATTGGGGTACTCTTTCTTCCCAATCCAATTTCGTAACAGGTGCTCCGAATACCTATAATGGTTTTAGCAGACGTTGGGTTTATAATGATGACAAGGATAAAAGTGCATTCGCTAATCTATCATACAAACATAAATTATTTGGACAGGATGTAGAATTTAAAGTAGGCGGTATGGATAGAAATAAAGTTAGGACAGAGACTTATGACACCTACACCCTCGACTTTACAAACGTTACTCCATCAGGGGTTCCAATTGACACAAATTTATTCACTGTGGATGGCAAAAGCCTCACCGGCACTCCTGAGAATGCAAACAATTATTCAATTACAGAAAACATTTATGCATTCTATGGACAGATAAAATTGAATATCGGAAAGAAATGGGAATTGCTTGGCGGCTTGCGAAAAGAATATACCAACGATTCATTTTTTACACAGGTTCCTCTTACTATTAATGGCAAATATGGCGATATTCATTACAGCGATCTTCTTCCAAGCTGGAGTATTAAATATGCCCTTACAGATAATCAAAATTTGAGAGCAAGTTACTTTGCTTCTATTACCAGACCAAGTTTCTTTGAGGTAGTCCCTTATTCCATTACCGGCGAATATTTTGATGAAGAGGGTAATGATTCCTTGAAACATACCCAGGCAGATAATTATGATTTAAGATGGGAATGGTTTCCGAAACCTTCCGAAGAAATATTGGCAGGGGTGTTTTACAAGAACATTACTAATCCTATTGAATATGCCTTTGTTCGTCCTCCCAGTACCACATCAGCATTGGACATTCAACCTCAAAACTTCGGAAATGCTACAAATTACGGTTTCGAATTTGTAGCAGTAAAATATTATAAACATTGGGGAATATCTGCTAATTATACTTATACCCATTCGCAGATTACCACAGATAAATTGTTGTATTATAACAGCCCAACAAAGGGCAATACCGATACATTGGTTAATCAAACAAGACCGCTGCAAGGGCAAGCTGACCATATAGCCAACCTGTCATTAATCTATAAAGATGAAAAGATGGGCTTGGATATTCGGGTTTCTGCTGTCTATACCGGCAAATTGATTTCACAGGTATCTCCTGATTTCGGTCTTGATTACTGGCAGATGCCGATGACCAGGCTTGATCTTTCTTTCGAGAAGAAACTTTCAAAGAAAATTAATCTCGCAGTATTTGGAAAGGTCAATAACATCCTGAATACTGGCTTAGTCATTCGCATCGAACAGCCTAATCCTTATGCCGGTTATTCCTCAAGTAATGCATTCTATCTTCCTCAACAGACTGATGCGGGGAGCATTCTTGTCGAAAAGGAATTATATGGTCAAAGCTACCTCTTAGGTCTTCGTTACAAATTTTAATAATCAAAGCAAGAAAATAATAATATGAAAAGAAAAATTCTGATAACAATATTCGCCGCAATTATAATAACAGGAATATTTAATTCGTGCAAGAAAACTTCTAATGAGGTTCGTCAAATTTATGTCGCTCCGGCATTAGTAGTCCATGCTGTACAACCTGGAAATATTTCAGGTGCTATTTCAGGAACAATGACTACCGGCAACACTTACACTGTTTTGGCAGATTCGGCAGTAATAATTCCAAAGGGTGATACCCTGTGGCTTCAACCTGGAGTAACAGTCTGTATGAATACCAATGCAACCATTATCGTCCAAGGGGCTTTGATTTCTTTGGGTACTCAAGCTCAGCCAAATTGGTTCACGGTATGTAATCTTTCAAAAATTAATACTCCTCAAATGGGAGAAACCCCTGCTTCAGACCCAGCCTGGAATGGCGGTGCTGGATCATGGACCGGTATTAATTGTGATACTTCCTGTACTTTGCTGGTTTTAAAATGGACGCACATAGAATTTACAGGAGGTAAATTCCCCGTAGCAGAACCTTTTGCCGGCGGAGGTTATGGAAAAACTTCTTATGGAATATTATTCCAAAACCCTCTTGGTGACTTTGTTATGGAAGATTGCTGGATGTACGGTGGAGTTGATGATGCTGTTCGTGTAGAAAATGGTCGTTGTTGCCTTATGCGAAATACGTTTGAAAAAATGGGTTATACAGGCGGAGATAATATTAATTGCAAATCAGGAAGTGTCGGCGATATAGCGTTTAACCTTTTTGTCGGTGAAGCGACAAATGCATCTAAAGCATCTAATAAAGGTACTTCATCGCCTGAATGTAATATCAACATGTATAATAATACTTATATCAATTGTGGCTATAGAAATATTTCGACGGGTGTGGGTGGCAGCATTGACTATGAGCAAGGCGCAAGAGGATTGGCTTACAACAATCTTATTGTAAATTGCCAATTTGGCATTCGTGTGTTATGCAGCCCCATTGCCGATACAGCGAACATGAGTTATACCAGTAACTATGCTTATGGAGATAATACTGCCGTTTGCGATCAATTTTTCCCTGTAGGATATATCACCAGACCCACTGCTTATGTTATTCCTGCGCCTGGCACTACAAATTATATTTATGCACCAAGTACCTGTAGCTCGGTTGGGTATGATGCATCAGCATTAGCAGGGCAAAACAATCCTCTCTTTTTGAATTTCCCATTGCCAGAAGCCGTTAGCCATCTTTATGACATCAGTTATGTAACACCAGGAACAATCCCTCCATTAACACCTACAGGGGGACCAGGTTCCTACAATTTCCAATTACAATCAACTTCGCCTGCAATTGGAAAAGGCTATACCAACTTCAACCCTAATAATTCAATTTCTGTAGGTGTTCAAACGCTTTTGAGTCAACCACAAATTAATGCGCCAATAGTTGTGACTTCTCCTGCCACTGACATAGGATGCTATCCTTTCCTTGGCGGTGGGAATCTCCATTAAGAAAATTTTTTTCTGATTCAAGAAAATCAGAATTGAATAAAAACTTTCAAGCCCTCCGAAGATTAAATTTTCGGAGGGCTTTTAGTTGTACTTTATATTTAGCTCCTTGATCTCGACAACCAGCCCCATGATCTCGAAATCCAGCCCCATGATCTCGAAATCCAGCCCCATGATCTCGACAACCGGCTCCATCATCTCGACAACCAGCTCCATCATCTCGACGACCAGCTCCATCATCTCGATCATCGGCTCCATGTTCTCGACAACCGGCTCCAACATCTCGATCTTGGGCTTCATGATAGAGATGTTGGGGCTAAACATCTCTCTGGCGAGTTTCCCTGCCTCATTCAAAACCGACTTTATAACGGGAAAAGGGGGAATTTTGGGGAATTTTAGGTTTTGACACTCCTTTATATATAACTACCGTGTACCCACATCTTTAAAATTAAAAAAAGCAATAATGAATATTGAACAAGGAATTTTGAATATTGATTTAGAAGGTTAAATTTAGAAGAAAAGAAGTCAGCATACGACTATGTTCATCGTTAACGAACTTCAATATTCAAAATTCCTTGTTCGATATTCATTATTCTTTTCTTCCTTTTTCCTTAATAAAAAAAATGTGGGTACACGACAGAATATATATACCATTTTTCAAATGTCATCATACACTTCACCCATTTTATTGATTTTGTATCCTTATAATAAATCCAATATTATGAATAAGAAAACTCATTCAATAAATTATTCATAATTTCGCCGCTCTAAATGTTCTAAATGATTTCTTAATAAATATAAATACAAAATGAAAATTTTATATCCAAATTCAAAAAGCATTCTTCTGTTAGCTATCTATCTTTTGCTAAACTTCGGTGCAAAGTCTCAAATCAATGACACCATCAATGTTCAAACCTTTACATTCGGCTCTTCTCAAGATTCTTTCTTCATCTTTCCACCCGATACCAATCGCTATGAGAAGATTCTGATGAATTACACCCTGAAGTGCAACCCTGCCCTGACACCATACCATTGCGGGCAATGGGATTATCTGAGCTACACCGATTTATATCAGCATACCCACACGTATGATTCGACATTGCTGACGGCACCGAGTTATATCGTTGACGGCAACAGCCCTGATAGCATTCAATACATGATAAGCCCTTCATACAGCTACTTTCCGCATTGGCAGACCCATATCGTTTATGATAATATCATCTCTGTGGATAGCTCGACTATCGGCACCGGAAGTATGATTTCTAATCATCCCTTCAACAGTAATTTTCCGCAATCCCGTACTCAATATTTATGGAAAGCCAGTGAGCTTACCACAGCAGGTTTGCATGCTGGGAATATCACTAATCTTCGTCTGAATCTTCAATCTTTGGGAAGTCAATTAAACGGGCTTACCATCAGATTAAAGAACTCGACATTGGATTCTCTGACTCCTGCTATCCATGAAACCACAGGGCTTTCCACTGCACTTACCGCAGATATTTCGTTCGCATCTACTGGCTGGAATGTATTTAATCTCACCTATCCATTTCACTGGGATGGAACCTCAAATCTTGTTATTGATATCAGCTATACCAACAGCAATGCAGGTACTGACAATACTATCGGATCCGACAGCACTAATTTCTCATCCGGAATATATTCTTCCGGCGATGACCGTTCCTTATTCTTCACCGGAACGGATCAGGTGGATGTTCCAAATAATGTCTTTGCTTCTCTGGACAGTTTCTTCACCGTTACCTTTTGGTGCTATGGAAACCCTGCTGTTCAGCCACAAAACAATTCTGCTTTTGAAGCAGAAGATTCATTAGGTCGAAGGGTGTTGAATGTTCACATGCCCTGGTCAGATGGCAATGTTTATTTTGATTGTGGAAATTCTGAAAGCGGCAGCTATGACAGAATAAACGCAGCAGTGGCTTCAACAGGTTGGGAAGGGCAATGGAATTATTGGACCTTTACCAAGAATGTTTCAACCGGTATCATGAGAGCCTATCTCAATGGACATCTTTTATTCTCAGGAACAACAAAAACCAGGACAATGGCAGGCATAAGGAAATTCTATTTCGGTTCCGGTGCTTCCGATGATTATTACTATGGAGGAAATCTGGATGAGTTTGCAGTATGGAATAAAGACTTGGATTCAACGACTATCAAGGCATATATGTTCAAGGACCTCGATGCTTCACATCCCTACAATTCAAATTTGATTCTGTATTACCATTGCAACGACAATTCATTTACCACTGCTGCTGATGCAAGTACTTTGGGAGGAGACAACGGGACTTTATTAGGAATTCCTTCTGATCCGCAGATTACAGGTCCAGCCTTATTCCGAAACTTTAATCCCACCAATGGTCGCCCTTATATTGTTTTCTCACAAGACTCTTTCACCAGCCATCTGGATTCTACATACACCATTGACTCTGTTGAAGATACTCCGTTCCAGATTGTTCAATACAATGATTTCGCCCATCCAACCACTCCTACAGATACCCTTTTGGTCTGGGGAACTTATTACAACAATTACACTTATGATAGTGTAGGGCATGCAACTGATTCATCCGCAGTTGCTGCCGATACCACTTTGCATTTGATTCAAACCCATTATTACAGCGCACCCTTTGAAGTTGTCATCCCCTATGAGATTGGCAGATTCATCACTCCTTATGGAATCAATCTTTCTCTTGGCAATGGTTTCACCTGGACGTATGATGTGAGCGATTATGCTACTCTCCTGCATGATACCGTCTATCTTTCCGGAGGCAACTGGCAAGAGTTATTGGATGTTTCATTCGAGATGATTAAGGGTATTCCTCCTCGTGATCCGATAAGCATTGTCAATCTTTGGAATGGAAATTATGCCTATGATGGTATTCAAAATACCCTCTCTGCTTTAACTGTCAAGATAGATTCCAATGCTTTAAATACCCGATATAAGATGACCACCACAGGTCATGGTTTTGGCGATAACGTTACTAATTGTTCTGAATTCTGTCCGAGACATCACTTCTTATCTGTGAATAATATTCAGGAATATGACACGCTGGTCTGGAGAAATTCTTGCAGTTCTAATCCTGTTTATCCGCAAGGAGGAACATGGATTTATAATCGTTCCAACTGGTGCCCAGGTGCTCCTGCCGGCACTTATGATTTCGAATTGACTCCTTATGTAACGCCCGGTGATTCTGTCAATCTTCACTACACTGTTGATCCTTTTACCTGGAATGGCGGAGGAACTCAACCTTATTATGCAATAGCGACCCAACTGGTTTCTTATTCTGCTCCGAACTTTACATTGGATGCAGGCGTTTGGGATATCGTTTCTCCAAGCAGCACCCAAATTTACAGCAGGGTGAATCCTATTTGTTCAAATCCTGAAATCATCATTAAAAATTGTGGTAAGGATACCTTGAAGAGTCTGACGATTGTCTATGGAATTGAAGGTGGTCCGCAGAGTTCATACAACTGGACGGGGAATCTTCCGTTCACCCAAATGCAACATGTCATTCTTCCGCCTTTCAATTGGAGCAGCGGGAATAAATTCATTGCAACAGTTGTCAATCCTAACGGAGGAGTTGATGAATATGGTCCGAATAACAGCATGACCACTACTTATTCCATGCCACCGCAATATCCTTCCACATTGATATTTGATTTATTGACCGACTATGAATATGCTGAATATGGTTATCCTGAAGGCTCTTATACCATCACTGATGACCAGGGAAATATTATCTGGCAACGAAGCAATCTCAATCCTTCGACCACTTACAAGGATACTTTGAACCTGGCTAATGGCTGTTATTTCTTTCATTTCATAGACCAATTGCCATATACCGACTGGACAGATCCTAACTATAACGAAGGCGATGGAATGACTGCATGGCCCGACACCAACAATATTGACGGGCACATGAATATTCGTAAAGCGAATGGAGCTATTCTTAAGTCCTTCAACATGGACTTCGGGCATGAGCTATTCCAGCAATTCACGGTGGGATATTACTTGGATGTGCCGAATATTCCTGTCCCTGATGTTCTTTCCATCTACCCGAATCCTTCCAAAGGCATCTATAATCTTGACATGTCTTTCAGCCAGGCGCAGGATGTTTCAGTTGTGGTATATGATATGATGGGCAATAAGATTTATGATCAATTAATCAAGAATGCTACTGTTCAGATTAATAAGATAGATCTCTCAAATCAACCTGATGGCATTTATTTCATTACCGCCCAAACCAAGGATAAAAGGATTTCACGGAAGCTGATCAAGAACAATTAAATACTTACTATGAATACTGAATTCCCAAAGAAATCTGATATTAAACTCACCGTTTCCCTTGATGAAAATCAAGTGCCTGCTGCCATAGACTGGATGGCGGATGATAGCGGAATGCCTGGCACCAAGCCTTGCAAAGCCGTCTTGCTGGGACTTTGGGATGGTGATGAACAAACCACTTTGCGCATTGATTTATGGACCAAAGAAATGTCAGTGGATGAAATGAAACGCTTCTTTTATGAGACCTTTATGGGTCTTGCTGATACTTATGAACGAGCAACTTTTGAAAAGGATGTTGCCAATGAAATCAGAGGCTTCGGGGAGCATTTCTCTAAGATAGCTGATGTGAAATAGTATTTCAAAATCGTATTCTTCATCAGGTAATATTTCGTATTGATTGATGTCAATTTTTGTTGCATTAATTGGAATATAAGCTTCGCATTCATCAATTAAGCGAACATAGATTTTTTCATTTTCCATTGCAAATAATGTTTATAAAACAAAACAACATTTCCAACTTAACAAACTCAATAACCCATTCAACTAAATTCCCCCTAAACATTAAACCGAAAGTGCATACAATCCCCGTCCTGCACGATGTATTCCTTGCCTTCGATAGAAAGTTTTCCGGCATCGCGGCAGGCGGATTCAGAACCGTAATGAATGAAGTCGGCATAGTGAATTACTTCGGCTCGGATGAAGCCTTTCTCGAAATCGGTATGGATAATTCCGGCGGCTTGCGGGGCTGTCATGCCTTTATCAATAGTCCATGCACGCACTTCCTTGACACCCGCCGTGAAGTAGGTCGAGAGATTCAAAAGACGGTAGGCAGCCTTGATTAATTTGGCAACTCCCGATTCATCCAAGCCCAAGTCAGTCAAGAAAACCTCACGATCTTCATAGCTATCCATGGAAGCAATGTCAGCTTCCACAGCAGCAGCAATGACAAGGACTTCAGCATTCTCATTCTTGACATATTCCTTCACTTGCTCGACATATTTATTCCCTCCAGGCAATGATTTTTCATCAACATTGCAGACATATAAAACAGGCTTTGCTGTAAGCAGAAAAATATCAGCAACATACTTGGTATCATCTTCCGAAACTTCGCCAAAAGTCGTGATACTTCGGGCAGATAACCCCTTCTCAAGATGGGCTTTGTAAAGCATACAAACATCAATGCCTTTCTTCACATCTCTATCGCCACCTTTTACTAATTTCTGTAATCTTTGAATCTTCTTTTCCACAGATTCCAAATCCTTCAACTGCAACTCCATGTCAATAGTATCCTTGTCTCGCAAGGGATTCACAGAACCATCCACATGCACCACATTATCATCATCAAAACATCGAAGGACATGAATGATAGCATTCGTCTCCCTGATATTTGAAAGAAATTGATTGCCCAAACCTTCGCCTTTCGAAGCACCTTTTACCAAACCTGCAATGTCCACGATCTCAATGACGGTAGGCACTACACGTTGCGGATTAACAAGCTGTTCCAATTTATTAAGACGTTCGTCGGGCACGGTAATAACCCCGACATTCGGTTCGATAGTACAAAAAGGAAAGTTAGCCGCCTGCGCCTTGGCATTCGACAAACAATTAAACAAAGTGGACTTCCCGACATTTGGCAAGCCTACTATTCCACATTTTAAAGCCATACTGATATTATTTTTAAGGGGTGCAAAGAAAGGAAACTAAAGGGAATAAGCTATTAAATCCCTTTGATAAAGAGAAAAAGAATTATAGAAAATCAGGAATGATCTCTAAAAAATTTCCTTTGAAGACCCCACCAAAGTCAGCAATTCCTGCTTAGGCGGAACCTCAATTCCATTAGCTCTGAGTTGTTCCTGAAAATGCTTGAAGGAAGGTAAATTTAAAAGTGTTTTCTCATCCTCTTCGGATTTAAAGAAAGCAGTATGGATAAAGGTCTTCCCATCAGGACTCAGGCAAGAATTATAGTTTATTCCAGGGTTACCAAGTTCGTTCAAATCAGACATTACTTTCTTAATGTTAAGCTGATTTTGGTCGGCATATTCTGCCTTTGCGGTGTAGGTTACTTTGACTATTTTCATTTTATAAAATTATTTTTATTCAATTGATTTATCTTTTTAATGCCTGTCGGTTTTTATACACCACGAATACAATTACAATATAATAACTGTGAGGGCTTGTCATTCCGACGAAGGAGGAATCCTATCCATATTTCAATAGGATTCCTCCTTCGTCGGAATGACAAGACGAAATTTGGTGTATAAAAGCCGACAGTCATTTATCTTTTTAATGCCTGCAAAAATAAACAATAGTTTATTAACCAGGGTACTACTTTTTAGGATTATTAAATCTTCCAAAAATCGCATGGGGGAAGTTTTTCGTCCTTTTCTTTTTATTGAAAGTATTTGGGTAGAAGTTTTCAGACCAATCCTTTTTTATATATCCTTTTGGGTAGAAGTTTTTAGGCAATTTCTTTCTTTAAATGTCCGGAGGGTAGTAATTTTTAAGCCGTTCTCGTCCATCAGAGCGGGCAAGAAAGTACTACCCAAGCCCCTCTAATGTTAAAATTTGATGTAATTTGAATATTTGTTTTGATTGGAATAGCTCATTATGACCAATTGAAATTAAATTAAACTATTCAAAATAATTATTTTTTTAATGAATTGCTTCGTTAAAATCAATTAGAATAAATTAATTCTAAAAATAGGGTTGGAATCTTTAATATTCAAGTTTTGAAATAAAAGTTCCTGAGAATTGAATTTAGGGAAAGCCTAACTTTTAGCGTCACAATTCACCATCCAGCTAATGCCAAATTTATCATCCAACATCCCAAAATAAGCTCCCCAAAACATTTCTCCAATAGGCATCGTGATTTGTCCGCCTGCAGCAAGGGCATTAAAAATCCTGTCAGCTTCTGCTTTGCTTTCGGTATTCACCGACAAAGAAATTTGTTTGCCAAAAGGTACCTTGCCCATTGCAGGATTGGAGTCGCTGCCCATCAAAATTGTCTCCTTGCTGATGGGTAAGGAGACATGCATGATTCTTTCTTTCGCACTGTCAGGCAGCTCCATCCCCGGCATCGGAGGCATGTCTTTGAACTTTGAAATCGTTTGGTATTCACCACCGAAAATTGATTTGTAAAAGGCAAATGCCGCTTCGCAATTGCCATCGAATGTCAGATAAGGATTAATAGTATTCATAGTATATATTGTTATTTATTTTACTGCTATTTGAGGATTTTCGGAACCTCTTTTTAGATTGTTATTGATTAATTATCGGAGGCGAATATATGAAAAATGAGATTGAATAAATCCAAGAAAGAATTGGAGGCTTATTAACATTTATTCATAATTTCTTGGTTGTTAATAAAATTTTTAGTAATTTTGTACCCTCAAATTGAAACGCGCTTTTAAATACAAACAACATTATGATTCAGAAATTACAAAAAATTTACAGAATTCCAATTCTTATTTTCTTCAGTATAATATCGCTCCAATCGTTCGGTGTCCTTAGTCAATATACGGTTCAGCATGTTCAGATTTTTACAAGCGGTTCACATCCCACGAGTTTGTTATGGCAAGATATGTTCAGTGCTACCTATAATTCAGGACGTGTTCTTCCTACCTGGAATTATTCAAATTGTGGATCCTGCGCTCCTGATACAGATAATAACATTAGCACTCCTCAAGCACTTCCATTTACTTTCAATTATGATGGAATCAATTGTAACTATTTTTATATCTCCACTAATGGTTTTATAGTATTGGATACATTGTCTGCCTCAACATTAGCAGCAAATCAAAAACCTCGTTATGCCTCGAATGCCAGCAGGGGACATGATGCCGGGACCGCTGCATCCGATACTGCATACAATGGTAGTTATCTTTCCTTTGTGCATAGCCCCAATCCCGTATCGCCTTATACGAATAATAAATCTTACTCTGCACGAACTATCGCTCCCTATTATACAGACCTCGTAGCAGGTCGCACAACGTCTAATAACCCAAGTACCCTTGCTGCTGATATTTGCTGGTATTACAGCCCGGGGAATATCACTACCGGCGATACTATGGTTATTATCGAATGGAGACAATTGACTTTTGTTTCCTGGAGTCCGGGTACCTTTAGAAGGAATTGGTTCCAGGTAAGGCTTCATAAAACATCAGGAGAAATAGAATTCTATTATCAATGGATGGCAAATCAATATACCGCCAACTATCCACAAAATTATCTTTGCGGATTAAACTCTGCAACCTGGGCGGCAGCTCCTACTTATGCGAATAACTTCATGCAGAGTACTGCAAATACGGCGACATTTGCGGCATCCAGTACTGCTTCCGCATTATCTGCTCATGAATTACAAAACTACAAACTGGTATTTAATAAACAAAACGGAGGTGATCTGTCTGTTACAAATATCTCTCCTCCGATTCCAGATACTTGCGGCTGGAGTACTTCACAATCTATCGTTGATTCAGTAACCAATGTAGGAACTGCTTTAACTTTTGATGCGACGCATATTTTTAAAGTTTATAGTCAGATAACTGATAGTGTGAATGGGGCACAGGTCTGGACGGCATTGGATTCATCATTGGGCTATACTTCTACATGGGCAGCAAATACTACGATAGGATTCCCGATGATACATACCTGGAATTTCAATGCAGGGGGACAATACACCATCAAATCCTATACTACAAGCACGATCTTTGCGAACCCGAATGTTGCTGATGGAAACATCGCTAATGATACTACTTCGGTTACAATTTACAATAGTAAAGTTACTGCATCAGCAGATATTACGACCATGTGCAGTGGAGCATCTACCTATCTTCATGCTGTCCCTACTATTAATACCGTAGGGGATTCTTTGCTTTATACCCATTTTTCAGGAATGCCTTATACTGCTCCATCAACACCATCACATACTATTTCATCATGGGTTGTTGGAAATAGTGACGATGGAGTTACCGGAGCCATTACACTTCCTTTTACTTTTAAATATTTCGGACTTTCCTACAATTCCTTATATATTTGTAATAATGGATTTGTCGAATTTCAATGTCAGTTTTTTAATCCCACACCTGGATCTGCAATTCCCAATACTAGTAATATATGTCCCGGACAATCAGATGCAATAGGCGTTCTGTGGAGTGATATGAAATCGAATTATGGAGGAACCATTTCCTGGGATACTATTGGCACAACTCCTAATAGAGAATTTGTTTTGGAATACAATGGAGTGTGGGATACAACAAGTGCAAATGCAGCTACTGCGTACATGATCATTCATGAATCAACTAATCTTATAGAATTTCAAAATACAACAGTTCCAATAGGAAGCTACACCCAAGGACTTCAAGATGCCACTGGTACGCTTGGTTATGCTTTGAGCAGCAGAAATGCTAATACATGGTCAGCCACAAACAACGCTTATCTGTTCCAATCACAGCCTAATTATCATTGGACAGCCTCTCCTGCCGACCCTTCATTGACCACAGCACAATCCTATTTGCAAAACCCTTATGTTTCTCCAACAGTAACTACGGTATATACTGTAACTATGAATGGCGGTAACAGTGGTCAACCTGATAGTATCGGCATTTGTCCTAAGACCAGTAATATTACAATAACTATTACTCCTGGATTGGGTTCTATAAGTCCTATTACCGGACCTGCCAACATCTGTTCATACACCAATGTAACTTATATCGTTCCACCAGTGACAAATGCCACGAGTTATATCTGGGATTATTCTTCATTGGTCGGCACAACTTTAATCAGTCAGCATACCGATACTATAAATTTAACTTTGGGCGCATCTTCAGGATACCTTAGAGTGAGAGCTTATTACGCTGCATGTGGCACTTATACTACTTGGGATTCTCTTTATGTTACCGTAGTTCCATCTGTTTATGGTCCCGGGCAATGGGTAGGAGGAATCAGTACCGATTGGTTTAATGTTCTTAACTGGTGTGCCAGTCTTCCTTCCTCAACAATTGATGCAAATATTGACGGCGATTATTATACCTCTCCATACTTCCCGGTTATCAATGCAAGTGGTGCTGTTTGTAAAAACATGAATATTTATGGAGTTAATGAAGCTTTGACGATTAACAATGGTTACAATCTTGATGTCTATGGTTCCTGGTATAATGGAATCAATGGATCAAGCTCAACATTCACGGCGAACAGCAGCAGTTCGGTAACTTTTAAAGGAACAACACCCTTGGAATATATTGATGGATATGTCCCTACAACCTTCAATAAGCTGATTATTAACAGGGGTAGTGATACCACAACAGTTTTAGAAAATGTTTCTGGAAATACTCCACCTTCAACAGTGACCATGACTGGAAGTTTGACCTTAACAAATGGATTATTCAGAGTGAGTGAACCTACTTCTTCGGTGCAATATACATCATCTACTACCATGACAATTCCTTCAACTGCCGGCTTGGAATTAAACGGTGGCAACTTACTTTCTGGAAATTATTCCATTACCAATAATGGTTTATTCCGAATGACAGCCTATGCTGCTGATGATACATTGGGCAATACTTCCGGGAATTCTATTACCAATACCGGTGCCTCGGCATTCATGGATATTGAAGGAGGGAAACTTACTGTAGCTTCCCAAATCATCGTTAAAAACGGTGCGAATTTTACCTACAATGATTTGAATTCAAGCAATTATCAGAATAACGGAGGTCAGCAAGATACCATCATTCTAAATAATTTGGGCACTACAAATAATACCCAAGCCCTGCTTGATGTGGATGCGACTTCAAAGATTTATATCACCGACGGATATATTATTTTCCATAATCCTAATTCAGGAACCGGATATGATGCAAGATTTACATCGGGATCGGGAACAAAGTTTATTGACCCGAATAACAGCTCTACTTTGCAATTCGGCAATGCTGGTACTTCTTCGACTTCTGCCATCTTCAAAATGGTTGATACTGCCGGACTTGCCTTCAATAATATCGCCATTAACCCCACTGGCGGGCATGATACTTTGTATTTCTATTCCCCGATTTCTTTGAATGGAAATGGAATCTTTTCGCTAAACAGCGGCATCGTCAAATTAAATAACAATGTCCTTACCATTACCAATACCAGCGATAGCGCAATTTCAAGAACGACGGGCTTCATGATTTCTGAAGATACGAATAACTTTGGTGCCATTACCCGCTATATTCCTGCCTTTAACGGTAACCAATTCATATTCCCGTTTGGAAATAAATATGGCGTTTATATCCCATTATTATTTAAGAATTTTGGGGCTTCAGCAGATACTGTTCAAGTTTCGACATTTGCCCCTTCCGATTCATTGCGCCATAAACCATATCCGCTGACAGTTATTCAAATCCGAGATTCTGCAATCCCAACGCACACCAGCGACAGTGCCTATATGGTCAACAGATATTGGCAAATCAATGCCAACAATGTTTCCTCCTCAAATTATGCAACCGTAGTCTTCAACTATGCCTATACAGAAAGACCTGCTTTGGGCGAATCCAGCGGGATGAAAGCCCAGCGTTGGGTTTCTGCAACTAACGGATGGTTGTCTCCTTATTTGGTTTATAATGCAGGTGGCAGCCAGTCATCTACTCAATCAAATTCTACAACTGCCGGCACTGTCACGGTCGCAAAGTTGAACCATTGCTCTCCCTGGACGCTGACCTCTTCGGGGAATCCTTTGCCTATTGAATTATTAAACTTCACTGCGAATTATAATGGTATTAATGTGGACCTCAACTGGACGACTTCTTCGGAAATAAATAACGATTATTTCACTGTTTTAAGAACTGTTGATATTGAAAATTTTGACTTCATTGCCGCTGTCGGAGGTGCCGGAAACAGTAATGTCATGAATTATTATCGGGCTACAGATTTCAAGCCGGTGAGCGGGCTTTCCTACTATCAACTTAAGCAAACTGATTATAATGGTCAAAGCACATTTTCTGATCTCGTTCCGATAGAAATTGGTAAGGCGGTTTTTGAGATCAGGAACCTGTATTCCAATCATGATGAAAATGCCATTCACGTTATTATCAGTGATAATGAAAATGAATCCGTCACCGTTGCGCTGCATGAC
>Ga0206965_10136_pt1 | contig 22802 bp, 16 predicted proteins | sample Alteio_BWOrgHeat_26_FD_152973 | JGI IMG/M metagenome (GOLD analysis project Ga0206965, IMG submission 152973) | Enriched cells from forest soil in Barre Woods Harvard Forest LTER site, Petersham, Massachusetts, United States -... | ecosystem: Environmental > Terrestrial > Soil > Temperate forest >...
GGATTTCTACGGGGTTCTGCGTCCGCGCCAGGCAACGGGCCTCGCCGCCAAATCTGCCTGCCAGCAAACCGCCCACCTCTTTAACCGTCTCGCGGAACCCGAACCGCTTATGCTTGCCGACCGCACCACGGCCCTCAGGCGCCAAATCGTGGAGCTGGTTCTGGATGGTGTCTTACAGATTCTCTATCGTGGCGAGTTTGTCCACGGGTCGCGCGCCTTTACGGCCGTTTGCGGAGCCGGTCCAAGGCCGCAAGCCGCAACTGAACTCGCGCATCTCTCTTATGAGGCTCTCCGTTATGCGCAGGCCCTCCCATTCCGCGACGCTGTCACTCTGTCCGGGCGTCTTTACTCTTGGGGCCGCATTCCCGCCACCCCAACCTGGCTCCGGCAATTTCCTAATGAACAGGCTGTTCGGGAGTGCCTGCTGATCAACGATGGCGCTAAGAATGCGCTACGGCTCGACCCGCGCTGGAAGCCGCTGCCACCCGATCCCGATAACGATGGCTGGCTCTTCTGGCAATCGCGCCGGCCGATTATGGGTCCGACTGCCGCATACAAACTTTATTTGAGCCCGCATCCAGGCCACCTCCGCGAAGCCTTTGAAGCGATGGTGCCCGCCATTGAACACTGCTGTGCCAACGCTTTCAAAATCGGCAAAGATCTCAGCGGCGTTCTCCGTCCCGACAAAATAATTATTTACTTTTCGCGTCAGGAGCAGGCCGAGGAAGCTGCCGCTCGAATCCTCGCCCAATTAAAAGGATGTCCCGCCCACGGCGTCCCCTTCACTGCGCAATTCGGCAGCCCTCTGCTGTCGTGGGGTAAGGATCCCGCCGCCGAGCGCGGTGTTCCACCCTGGCTCGCCCGGCAAAGCTGGCGTCTTTGGGTGACCAACCGTCTCGCGGTCGCCCTTGCCCAGGCAATGCAGCAGGCTGACGACCACCCAGCGGCCTCGCCCCAGCCGTGGATATTCGCCCTCGATCGACTCAGTCTCGAGGGCATCGATACCAACACATGGACCCCGATTCAGAAGGAAAACAATTGATATGCAGGGATTAGTAGTTTTACACGAAGACGTTCAGATCGTTCCCCTGGCGGAAATCCCGCCGCAGGTGCGAGGTCAGTTGGGCGGACAGGATGGCGACTTCGCGCTCACCCGGCCCTTTTCTCGCAACCCATCCAAAGTTATCGATGCCAGCGCCGCTTCGCTGCTCCGCCAGTTCCGGAGCCCGCGAACGATCGTCGATGGCATCCTGGCTTACAGTAAAGAAGCCAAAGTCCGGGCTGCCGATGTTTTAGAGGAAGCCTATCCGCTGATCGAGAGTTGTCTCCGTTCCAGCCTTTTGGTGGAGCCCGGCGCCACCTCAGAAAAGATTCAGCCTTCGTTAGCTCCCGGCGATTCGATCGACGGCAATGTTGTCGAGCAGCCGGTTCAGGCCCTCGTCGATTCCGAGGTGTATCAGGTGCGCACCTCTTCCGGCCGTTTGGCGGTTCTCAAAATTGCCACCCCCAACGCGGGTCCAGCAATGGAAAAAATGCTGGTGAGGGAGGCCGCCATCCTTCGCCTGATTAACGGCGCCCCCGCCCCCGCTTTTCTTGGCATGAAAACCGGCGGGACCGGACGTCCCTGGCTGCTGGCCGAATGGTTCGATGGTGACGACGCACAAACCAAAGCGCAGAAAATCCGCGAGACCCGCGTCCCGGCCGACTTAACAACCGTTTGCGCGAAGATCCTCGATGCCTACGCGACGCTCCACGAACACGGCGTCATCCATGGCGACGTCCATCCGCGCAACCTCCTCGTCTCCGAATCGGGCGAGATTCGTATTATCGACTTCGGCATCTCGCACCTGGCAAACAGGCCCGTGCCCCAGCCCCCGCGAGCCGGTGTCGCCTTCTTTTTCGAACCGGAGTACGCCCAGGCGATCCTTGACGGCGTCACACCGCCGGCTCAAACATTGAGCGGGGAGCAGTTCAGCGTTGCTGCCCTGGTTTATAGCCTGCTCTGCGGCAACAATTACACGGATTTCTCGTTCGACAAGGACACCCTGCTCCGGCAAATCGTCGAAGACAAGCCCCTGCCCTTTGAACGGCGCCGCGCGACGTTCTCCGCGGCGCTCGAATCGGTCGTCAAACGCGGCCTTGAAAAGAACCCAGCCGCCCGCTTTAAATCCACTCGCGATTTTGCCGACGCCTTCCGGGCAGCGGTCGCGCCCGTCTCCTCCGCCGCTGTCCCGGCCAATGATCGCGAATCGAAATTCCTGCTGGATCGCGTGTTGGAGGTAATCGCCGCGCCGGATAGTCCGCTTACTTACGAGGGCCCCGCCTCGCCAACCGCCTCGGTGACTTACGGGCAGGCCGGCATAGCGCTCGCCGCCTTCCGCATTGCGTCAGCGCGCGACGATGCTCGCCTCTTTGCCCTGGCCGACGCCTGGGTCGAGCGCGCCGCCGTCGCCACGACGAATCCGTTTTACAGCGCCGCCGTTCAGATTACGCCGGAAACCGTTGGCCGCATCACTCCCTGGCACACTGCCAGCGGAGTGTCGGCTGTGCAGGCCATGATCGCCAGTGCCCGCGGCGATATGCTCAGTCTCGATTCCGCTGTCAACCGCTACCTCCAGCAAACCAGCGGAGATTGCGTGAGTCCGGATCTCACCTTAGGCCGCGCCAGTGTTCTTCTTGGGCTGACATTGCTCATCGAAGCCAACGGCCCGGCTCGTCCACCGCACCTTCTGGAGCGCGGTAACCAAATCCACGCTGCCCTGCTGGAACTGATGGAGCGCGAACCGGCCATTGGCCTCGGCGGTTCCATCGTCTACCTCGGCATGGCCCACGGTTGGGCCGGTCTGCTCTATGCCAGCCTGCGTTGGTCGCGGCTGACTGGAACGCGCCCGCCGGCAGTTGTGGAAGCGCGACTCCATCAACTCGCCGCTCTCGCCCGATACAGCGGAAACCGCGCACGCTGGCCCGTTCAGGCGGAACCAGGCGCCATCACGATGCCTGGTTGGTGCAATGGCAGCGCCGGCAGTGTGTTCCTGTGGACCCTGGCCCATTCGTTCTTCGGCAATTCCCTCTACCTCGATCTCGCGGAGAAATCGGCCATGGACGCGTTCGCAGGCTCCGGTGGCGGTCACGGACTTTGCTGTGGTTTCGCAGGTCAGGCGTATGCCCAGTTGAACATCTACAACCACACCGGAGAGCGCGTCTGGCTGCAACAGGCGCGAGTCCTTACCGAAAAGGCCGCAGCTTATGGCAACCGGGTCCGCGAAGGCCTTCCCCACAGTCTCTACAAAGGTGACATCGGCGTCGCGGTCTTGACAGCGGAGCTGGAAAAGCCGGAAACCGCAGCCATGCCATTCTTCGAAAGTCCCCGCTAACCGTCGTGTGGCATCCGGCGTCCAAGCGTTATCGACGCTACGCGCCATCTTCGGCACGCCATCCTCAGTCTGAGCCGGACTCCGGCCTTTACTGCCACGGTGGTTCTTACACTTTCATTAGCTATTGGCGCCAACAGCGCCGTCTTTTCCGCTATACACGCGATCCTGCTCCGGCCCCTGCCATTCCCCAATGGCGACCAACTTCTGCGTCTCACCCATACGCGGCCGGGGAGTGCCGAAACATTCATCGCGCCCGTCCGCCTCGAAGAATGGAACGGCCTGAACACAACCCTGCAGGGCATCACAGGTTACTACGTGCAGGATGTCTCCGAACTTTCCGGCGAACTTCCGGAACGCCTTCGTGAAGCGCTCGTCTCGCCCCGTTTCCTCAAGGTCCTGCAGGTTCAGCCTCAACTCGGGCGCAACTTCGCATCTGGCGAGGAACATTTCGGCGGCCCACAGGCTATCCTGATCAGCTACCGTCTCTGGCAGCGCCGCTTCGCTCTCGACCCCAACATCATCGGCCGCACGCTCCACCTCGGGAGCTCTTCCGTTCCAATTATTGGCGTCATGCCCGTGTCGTTTCAATTTCCCGATCGCGAGGTCGACCTTTGGGCTTCCAGCCCGCCTGACGCACCGTACGCGCAGCGCCGCGATGCCACCTGGTTCAGCGGCATCGGTCGCCTCAAACCAGGCATGACCATCGAGCAGGCCCGCGCCAATCTCACCGCGATCCAGGCCAACCTTGGCCGCCAGTTCCCGCCAACCGATGCGCAACTGACCCCCACCGTCGAATCGCTCAAAGAGGTCACGATCGGAAGCGTGCGCAGGTCGCTCTGGATTCTCTTCGGCTCGGTAGGGCTGCTTCTTCTCCTCGCCTGCGCCAACATCGGCGCGCTGGTTCTGGCCCGCGCCACCAACCGGCGTCACGAAACCGCAATCCGCTTCTCTCTTGGTGCATCTCAATCCGCAGTCGCGGCGCAACTCCTCGCCGAAGTCCTGATCCTCGCTTTTTCCGGGGCGTTCGCAGGCCTCGGGATTGCGTTCGGAGCAGCCGCTGTCTTCCAAGCGCTGGCCCGCAACCTTCCCCGCATCGATGAGATCCGCCTGAACTGGAGCGTCGCCGCTTTTTCTTTCGCCTGCGCCCTCGCCGTTACTCTGCTCTGCGGAATGCTGCCCGCTCTTCTCGACGCCCGCCGCAGTCTCGCCGCATCCCTTGCTTCCGGCAGCCGGTCCCAGGTTTCTGCCCGCAATCCTCTTCTTCTGGTGCTGGTGGGTATTCAGGTTTCGCTCGCAGTCATGCTCTTGTACGGCGCCGGCCTTTTCGCTCGCGGACTTCAACAACTCAATCGCATCGATCCCGGTTTCGACGCCGGGCACGTGCTCGCCTTCCACATCAGCACGTCATGGAACGAAACCGCCGATTTCAAAGCGTCCTTCGATCGCACCACACGCCTGCTGAATAGTCTTCGTTCGCTTCCCGGCATTGAAACAGCGGCCACGGCGATCGGTCTTCCCGGCGTCCGCAGCGACTATCCCGTCGAACTGACCTCGCCAGAAGGTCCTGCCGCGCCCGACCTGAGAATTACTGCCGAGGGCCGCTGGGTTACACCCCAATACTTCGCCACCATGCGCATACCGCTCGTCGCCGGCGAACTCTGCCGGGATCGATCCACCACCGCTTCGGTGATGGTCAACCACAGCTTTGTACGGCGCTATTTCAACGGCGTGCCGCCGCTTGGCAGGCACCTCGCGCAGCCGGCAAATCAATACATGGCGCCGGCTGAAATCAGCGGGGTGGTCGCCGATGCCCGCGAAACCGGTCTCGACCGCGATCCCGCCCCTGTTGCTTATTGGTGTTCCGGCACTGCCCAGCCGGGAACATGGTTCCTCGTCCGCACTCATGGCGATCCCGTGCCCTTCGCCTCCGTCATCCGCCGGAAAATCAGGGAACTGGAACCCGCCCGATCGGTGCACGACCTCACTTTGCTCACCGATCGCATCTCAGACTCTTATGCCGAAGGCCGTCTGCGAACGATTCTGCTTTCCGTGTTCGCCACCGCCGCCATTCTTCTTGCCTGCATGGGAATCTATGGGACGCTCTGTTATCTGGTGGCGCGCCGCCGGCGCGAAATGGCGCTTCGACTCGCCCTCGGCGCGGAAAGAAGACAGGTCGTTGGACAAGTCTTCAATCAGGGTCTCCGCATCGCAGGCATTGGCGCAGTTGCCGGTCTGTTTCTCTCTTTGCTTTCAGGTAAAGCGCTTACAGGGCTGCTGTACGGGGTCGCCGCCACCGATTCCCTGACCCTCACCTCAGTTCTCGTCCTGGTCCTCTCGGTCGCTTCTGTTGCTTCATTGTTTCCCGCCGTCCGCGCCGCCCGCGTGGACCCGATGAAAGCACTACGCGAAGATTAGTACCATTGCTGTCAGCAATGGCTCAATTCGCCCTCATCGTTCTGGCGCTGTTCGTTCTCTATATCGTTCTCGCCAGTTTCTTTACCGTCCGTACCGCGGAGGTCGCCGTTATCACCCGCTTCGGCAAATTCCTCCGGGTCGCTCAACCCGGCCTGAACTGGAAGGTTCCGGTCTTCGACACTGTTGCCGGCACTGTCAGCCTGCGTGTCAATCAGATTACCCTCACCATGGAAACCAAGACCAAAGACAACGTCTTCGTCACCATTCCCATTTCTGTTCAGAACCGTGTCCGTCCGGAAAAGGTTTACGATGCCTTCTACAAGCTCGCTGACCCGGTTGCGCAGATCAAATCCTACGTCGAACAAGTAATCCTTGGCCACGTCCCCGGTATGACACTTGATGAGGTTTTCGCCAGCCAGTCTTCGATCGCCGCCGCTGTAAAGCTGGAGCTCGATGCCGATATGTCGGCTTTCGGCTACGAAATCGTCAACGTTCTGGTGACCGACATCGTCCCGGATTCCAAGGTGAAATCCGCCATGAACGACATCAACGCCGCCCAGCGCGAGCAAGTCGCTGCCAACGCGCGCGGCGAAGCCGAAAAAATCCTCGTCGTCAAGAAAGCCGAAGCCGAAGCAGAGAGCAAAGCGCTTCAGGGGCAAGGCATCGCGAATCAGCGCAAAGCTATTATCGAAGGCCTGCAACTCTCCATAGAGTCATTTCAAAAAGTAGTCGACGGCGCGTCACCTCAGGAAGTGATGCAGTTGGTGGTCGTCACCCAATACTTCGACATGCTGAAGGCAATCGGCGAAAGTGACCGCACCAATACGCTCTTCCTTTCCCATTCTCCGTCCTCGGTCAGGGAAGTCTCCGACCAGATTCTGCATTCTATGCTGGTGGCCGGCCGCGCCAATAGTTCAGATCCCAAGTAGCTGCTCAACCTTGCACTGCAGAATGACCACATCCGGTGAATCCTGCACCGCCCGGTAATAGCGCTTCTGAAAATCGGTGCCCTCCTCGCGCGGTCGCATCAACTGTCGCGCCTGCTCTGTCAGCGCATCCGCCTCTGCCTGCCCGGCATTGCTTCGCGGGGCCAATGCCTCATCGATCTCCACCACCATCGTCGAAACCTGCCGCAGCCAGGCAAACTGTGGATCTCCAATTACCAACTGAAGAAACGGCCCTGGCCCACCAATCGGCCCATTGGCCTTTTCGTACTCCGATCGCTCGCGATCCAGAAGTAATTTGTGCTGTTTAAGAAGCAGATCTCGTAACTTCTCCAGAAATTCCCGGCTCTCCGTACGGATTGGTTCAGGTGTCATTCACTCCTCAGTTTGCACCTCACTGCCAACCGCCGCCCAGCGCCCGATACAGACTAACCACTGAAATCAGCTCATCGCGCTTCAGACGCGCAAGGTCCAGATCTCCCTGAAACAGGTTCCTTTGTGAATCCAGCACCTGCAAATAGCTGTCCAGCCCGCCGCGATACCGCAAAATCGAGAGCCGTACCGAATCCCGCAAGGCATTTACCAGCAATTCCTGTGCTGCCCGTTGCTCGACCGTTCGCCGGTACGCTACCAGCGCATCCGAAACTTCTCGAAACGCTGTCCGCACTGATTTCTCATAAACCGCCAGCGCTTCCTGTTTCTGCGCCTCCGTCAGACGCACCCCGTTACGAATCCGGCCCGCATTGAAAATCGGTATCGAAATCGCCGGCGAAAAATTCCAGTCCTCCGCATCGCGCGAAAACAGCCCGGTCAATGCGCGGCTCTGCGCGCCCAGCAGTCCAGTCAGATCGATCCGCGGAAAATACTCTGCTTTCGCCGCGCCGATATTCGCGTTTGCGCTGATCAGCAACTGCTCCGCCTGGCGGATGTCCGGCCGGCGCTCCAGCAGGGACGAAGGCAGCCCCGCGGGTACTGCGGGCGGCAGCGTGAGTTCGGTCAGCAGTTTCCCCCGCTCAATCGCCTGCGGATTATTCGCCAGCAGCAGGCTCAACAGGTTTTCCGATTGTTCAATCTGCTTCCTTGCCGCGGCAATCTGCGCGGTCGCCGTATACAGCAGCTGCTCTGCCTGCCGTACGTCGAGCAAAGTCGCGGTGCCGCCATCTTTGCGGAGCGTCGTCAGCCGCAACCCGTCCGTCGCAACCTGGCGCGTCTCATTCGCTATGGCAAGCTCCCGATCTCCCTCCCGCAAATTGAAGTATTCCGACGACACATCCGCAATCAGCGTCGTCATCACTCCTCTCCGTGCTTCTTCTGTCGCCAGATACTGCGCCCGCGCGGCCTCGGTGAGCCGCCGGAGGCGGCCCCATATGTCCAGTTCCCATGCAAGCGAAAAACCACCCTGGAAATAGGTGACATCCAGATCTGTTCCCGCGGGAATGAACGTGGTCGCGCCAACCGACGACGTTCGCACCACGTTGGCCTGCACACTCCCATTCAAACTGGGGAACTGCTGCGAGCGCGTAATTCCCAGTTGCGCTCTCGCCTCCAGAATCCTCGCCGACGCGACGCGCAAATCGTAGTTCTGCGCCAGGGCCGTATTCACCAGCCCAGTCAGCTTCTCATCCTGAAACAGATCGAACCATTTCGTATCCGCCAGCGACGCTGCTTCTGGTTGCGTCGCGCTGTCCCCCCGAAACTGCGGCGGCGCCGGCACCGACGGCCGCTGGTAATTTGGCCCAACCGCACATCCCGCGCCCAAAAGGGCGACAGCCAGACAGCTGATTTTTTTCACTCCACCCCGCCTCCGGCCGGGGCCGGCGCAGATGCTATCTGCGGATGTTCCCCGCGCTTCTGCAAGCCTTCAATCACAACGAAGAGCACCGGCACTATAAATACCGCCAGCAGCGTCGCCGCCAGCATCCCAAAGAAAACAGCCGTTCCCAGCGCCCGCCTCGATGCGGCGCCGGCGCCATCGGCCAGCAGCAGCGGAGCTACGCCCAACAGAAATGCGAACGACGTCATCAGAATCGGTCGCAGCCGTAGATTTGCGGCCTCAATCGCGGATTCGCGAATCCCTTTGCCCTCCTCCAGCTTCAGCTTTGCGAACTCCACAATCAGAATCGCATTCTTCGCCGCAAGGCCAATCAGCGTCACGATCCCTATTTGCGTGTACACATCGTAGGGATAAGAACGCATCCAGATGCCGGCCAGCGCCCCGAAGATGCCCAGCGGCACCGCCAGAATCACTGCGAACGGAATGCTCCAGCTCTCATACAACGCGGCCAGGAACAAAAACACCAGAACGCCAGCGAATCCAAAGATAAATCCTTCTTTGCCTTCGGCCAGCCGTTGTTGAAATACCGTCCCGGTCCATTCGTAATTGAACCCATTCGGCATCATGCGTTTCGCCACCTGCTCCATTGCATTTGCAGTCTGTCCGGAACTGAACCCGGGAGCCGCCGTCCCAATTAGTTTCGATGTCCTGTAGCGGTTGTAGTGATAAACCACTTCCGGACCTGTAATCGTACTCAGGTCCACCAGCGTGCTCAGCGGCACCATGTCTCCGCCTGATGTGCGCACATAAAAGCGGTTGATGTCATCTGGCCGGTCCCGAAAGTCCGGCTGCGCCTGCAACAGCACTTGCCAGGTCCGTCCAAACCGGTTGAAGTCGTTTACATAAAGTCCGCCCAGAAAAGTCTGCAGCGCATTGTAAACATCGGTCACGGGAATTCCCAGCGTCTCGGCTTTGTCTGTATTGAGCGTTACGTTATATTGCGGCACCGTGTCGCGAAAGATGCTCACTACCTGCGCGAATTCCGGTTGCTTGCGGGTCTCTGCGATCACCTGATCGGTTACATCGGCCAATTGCTGAATGTCCGGCGCGCCGGTGCGGTCTTCCAGCATGAACTCAAACCCGCCCGATGTACCCAGTCCCAAAATCGGCGGCAGCCCGAAAGTAAAAATGAACGCCTCGGGCACGCCGAACAACTGCCCCTGTGCGCGTCCCATTATCGATTCGAGCTTCAGGTTTGCGGCCTTTCGCTCTTCCCATGGCTTAAGGGTGGCAATCATCGTCGCGACATTCGAATTATTGGTGGACGTCAAAAAATCGAATCCGCCGAAGACCGTAACGTCCTGCACACCGGGCATTTTCTGCAGAATCTTCTCCGCCCGCAAAGTAACTTCGCGCGTACGCTCCAGCGACGCCCCGTCGGGAAGTCGTACCGCCGCGAAAAACACGCCCTGATCCTCATCCGGCAGGAATCCGCCCGGAACCCGGCTGAATAGAAACGCCGCAAGCCCGAAGAAAACCGCCAAACCGGTCAACGCCAGCACAGAGCGCCGAAGCAATACGCCCACGCCACCCAAATACTTTCCTCGCGTCCAGTTGAAAGCGGTGTTGAAACCGTCAAACGCTCTTCCGAGCAACCCTTTGCTGTCCGACCGCGGCCGCAGCAGCGTCGCAGAAAGCGCCGGACTGAGCGACAATGCGCTGAACGCCGAAATCAGTACCGATGCCGCAATCGTCAGCGCAAACTGCCGGAAAATCAACCCGCTGATCCCTCCCAGAAACGCCACCGGGATAAACACCGCCGCCAGAATCGCCGCGATCGCCACCACCGGGCCCGAGACCTCGTCCATCGCCTTGATCGTGGCCTCGCGCGGCGCCATCCCCTCGTCCAGGTTGTGCTGCACTGCCTCCACCACCACGATGGCGTCATCCACCACAATGCCGATGGCCAGAACCAGCCCAAACATGCTCGTCATATTGATCGAAAAACCAAGTACCGGAAACAGCGCGAACGTACCCACCACCGCGACCGGAACTGTGCAGAGCGGAATCAGGGTCGCGCGCCAGTTCTGCAGGAACATGAACACAACAATGATCACCAGCCCCACCGCGATAAACAGCGTGGTGACCACGTCGGCAATCGCCGCCCGCACGAACTTCGTGGCGTCGTAAGGAACCGCCCATTGCATCCCCTGCGGAAAAACCGTCGCCGCCTCTTTCATGAATGCTGCAATTTTGTCTGCGGTCTGCACCGCGTTTGCGCCGGGCGAAAGATACACAATAATGAGCGACGAGGGCTTGCCCGACGTCCGGCTGTAGCTTTTATAATCCTGTGCGCCGAGCGCGGTATCCGCCACATCGTGCAGTCGCAGCAGCGAGCCGTCCGGGTTGGAGCGCAGCACAATCTCCCCGAACTGCGCCGGGTCCACCAGCCGCCCGGAAGCGTTCACCGGATACTGAAAATCCGTCCCTTTGGGCACCGGCGATTGCCCCACTGCCCCTGCTGGATTCTGTCTGTTTTGCGCCTGAATAGCGTTCGAGACATCGGTCGCTGTCAACCCCAGTTTCGCCATCTTATCCGGATTCGCCCAAACACGCATGCCGTAACTTTGGTTCGACGCCAGCCGGGCATCACCCACGCCGGGGAGGCTTCCGATGCGATCCAGCAGATTGATGGTGGCGTAATTATTCAGAAACAAGTCGTCATAAACGCCTTCGCCCGCCGTCAGGCTGATGGCCATCAGAAAGGCCGACGAAACCTTCTTCACCGTTACACCCTGCCGCTGTACCTCCGGCGGCAGAATTGGCAAAGCCAGGTTCACCTTGTTCTGCGTTTTGACTGTGGCGAGGTCGATGTCAGTCCCCAGCTCATAAGTCACGTCGATGGTCATTACGCCATCGTTCGAGCTGCGGGAAAAGAAGTACAGCATGCCATCGAGGCCTACCAGTTGCTGCTCAATCGGCTGCGTCACGGTCTTTTCCAGATCCTGTGAATTGCCGCCGCGATACGTCGCCGTAATCTGCACCACCGGTGGAACCACTTCGGGATAGCTGGCAACCGGCAGGGAAGGAATCGCCACCCCGCCGATAATCACAATCACGATCGCGATGACAATCGCGAAAATTGGACGATCGATAAAAAATCGTGCCATGGGTTTATCCTGTGCCGGTTAATTCTTCACACCTGGGGATTTGTAAGGCTGCGGATTCACCAGCATCCCCGGCCGTATCTTGAGCGTGCCTTCCACAATCACCCGGTCGCCCGGTTCCAGCCCCTGTGTGATGATCCAGCCATCGCCCACCCGGTCGCCCGGGATCACGCTGCGCGCCAGCACCTTGTTATCCGGGCTCACAACAAACACGGACTGCAAACCCTGCAATTCCTGCATGGCCCGCTGCGGCACCACCAAAGCTCCCTTGCGCTCGTCTGTTTTAAACCGCACGCGCCCGAACTGCCCGGGCAAAATATCGTGTTTCGGGTTCGGAAATGTCGCCTGCAACTCGAGCGTTCCGGTCTTCGAATCAACCTGGTTGGTCGAATTCTGAATGCGGCCCGTGTAAGGATGCCTCGTACCGTCCGCCAGCAGCATTTCGAGGGCGAACGACGACTGCGGAGGCCGGTCCGCCCGGTTCTCATAAGTCAGGTATTCACTTTCACTGACCTTGAAACGGACCCAGATCGGATCCAGCGGCACGATTGTTGTCAGGGGTGTCGGCGACGTTTTCGACACCAAACCACCTACCGGAATCAGGGTATCGCCAATTCTTCCGGCGATCGGCGCGTGAATCGTTGCGTACTCCAGATTCAGCTCAGCAGTTCGCAGCGATGCTCGGTTGGAATCCAACTGTGCCGCCGCAGTCGCAATCTGCGCTGTTGTGGACAGGCGCTGTTGCTGCACGTTCGCCCGCCGCGCCGCAACGTTGGCTTCATTGGCCTTCTGGGCGGAGACCGCGTTGTCCAGATCCTGTTTCGGCGCCGCCTCTTCTTTTGCCAGAGGCTCAAGCCGCGCCACGTCCTGGTTCGCTTTCGACAGATTGGCTTCCGCCTGCGCCAGGTCCGCCTGTGCCTGCACCAGGGCCACCTGATTTCGCGCGAATTCCAGATTCGCTTCCGCCTGCGCTACCTCACCTTTCGCCTTTGCCACGTCGGCTTCATAAGGTCGCTTGTCGAGTTCATACAAAATCTGGTCCTCCGCTACATCGGCGCCTACTGTAAACAGACGCTTCTGAATGAAACCGTCTACTCGTCCCTGTACGTCCACCAGGTCGCGGGCGAAGGTTTGAGCGGAATACTCTGCAAAGATCGGTGTATCGGTGGGTACCACCTGAACCACCTGAACCAACGGCGGCGGTGGCGCAGCTGCCTTTTTCTGATCCGCCTTCGCGCCGCATCCGGCCAGACTCACGGCGCAAACGCCGCTCAAAACTAAAGCAAACTTCATATTTGTGAACTGCTCTCTGTGATGCGGCGATTCCGGCAACGGATTCCGCGGCCTTCACCCAACTGCAATAACCTCACGCTATTCTGAGCTTTAGCCGACATGGGAAATATTCTCCAAAACCTGCCCACTGGTGAGAAAGTGGGCCTCGCCTTTTCCGGCGGCCTCGATACCAGCGCCGCCATCCACTGGATGCGCGCCAAGGGCGCTGTTCCCTTTTCTTATACCGCGAATCTTGGCCAACCCGATGAGCCCGATTATGACGAAATCCCCCGTAAGGCTCTCCTTTACGGCGCCGAAAAGGCCCGCCTTATCGATTGCCGCAAACAACTCGTCGCCGAAGGTATCGCCGCCCTCCAGTCCGGCGCTTTTCACATTTCGACGGCGGGCGTACACTACTTCAACACCACGCCACTCGGCCGCGCCGTCACCGGCACCATGCTCGTCGTCGCGATGAAAGAGGATGACGTCCACATCTGGGGCGATGGCAGCACCTTCAAAGGCAACGACATAGAGCGTTTCTATCGCTATGGCCTCCTCGCCAACCCCGCGCTCCGCATTTATAAACCCTGGCTCGACCAGCTCTTCATCGATGAGCTCGGCGGCCGCAAAGAAATGTCGGAATACATGCAGGCGAACGGCCTCACCTATAAGATGAGCGTCGAAAAAGCCTACTCCACCGATTCCAATATCTGGGGAGCCACCCACGAAGCCAAAGATCTCGAACACCTCAACACCGGCATCAAAATCGTCGACCCCATCATGGGCGTCGCCTTCTGGCGCGACGACGTAGACATCAACCCGGAAACTGTTACCGTTCGGTTTGAAGAGGGCCAACCAGTCGCCCTCAACGGCGTCAGCTATTCCGACCCTGTTGAGCTCGTTCTCGAAGCCAATCGCATCGGCGGCCGCCACGGCCTCGGCATGTCGGATCAGATTGAAAACCGCATCATCGAAGCCAAGAGCCGCGGTATCTACGAAGCCCCCGGTCTCGCTCTCCTGTTCATCGGCTATGAACGTCTCGTCACTGGCATCCACAACGAAGACACCCTGGAAACGTACCGAATCAATGGCATCAAGCTCGGCCGGTTACTATATCAGGGCCGCTGGTTCGATTCTCAGGCAATGATGCTCCGCGAAACCGCCCAGCGCTGGGTCGCTCGCGCCATTACAGGTGAAGTGACAGTCGAACTCCGCCGCGGCAACGATTACTCTCTGCTCAACACCGAAAGCCCCAACCTCACCTACAAACCGGAACGCCTCACGATGGAAAAAGGCCAGTCCACCTTCTCTCCGCAGGACCGCATCGGCCAACTCACCATGCGCCATCTCGACATCACCGATACGCGCGACAAACTGATGCTCTACGTAAAAACCGGGCTCCTCGGCCCAGGCAGCGGAAGTTCTATGGGGTTGCTCTCCGAATCCACCGCTGAACCTGACAAACAGCGATAAACTCAGGTCATGGCGACCGCTGCACTCATTAGCGTCGAAGAGTATCTTTCGACGTCATATCGCCCTGACTGCGATTACATCGAAGGCGAGGTGCTCGAGCGCAACTTGGGACAGAAAGATCACAGTACACTGCAGGGTGAGATTTTTGCCTGGTTTCGGGACCGTCGGCACATCTTGCGCCTTCGCGCTTTCGTCGAACAAAGAGTTCAAGTCGCGCCCCGCCGCTTCCGCGTCCCCGATGTGTGCGTCCTGCCCCTGCCCGCGCCTGACGAGCAGATATTCACCGCGCCTCCCTATATCTGCATCGAAGTCCTTTCGCCCGACGACTCTTTCCCTGGACTTCAAAATCGTTTGGACGACTATCTCGCCATGGGAGTCCCCAATATCTGGGTGCTCGATCCCCCTTCTCGCCGAAGTTGGTCCGTCACTCGTCAGGGCCATTTCGAAGCGCTGGATGGAATCCTCCGTACCTCCGATGACCGCGTCATCCTGCCGGTGGCAGATCTATTCCTCGACCTTGACTCGTAGTCGTCGCGACTGCCAAACATAAATCAACACCCCAACGGCATTCGCCAAAACCACTGTCCCGCCAACCTTAACCGTGAACGACAACGGATTCGGCACATCGATAATCGGAAACACCGCCAGCACCACTCCCAGCAGCGTCATCCCAAACCCCGACACCGCCGCCAGACGCAGCCCTGCCGAAGGCGAGGCATACCCCAAAATTGGAATCGCAAACATCGCCAGATAAGTCAATCCGTAGAAAATCCCCATCCCGCTATCCAGCAGTTGGAAAGCTTCCTGACGCCCCGTTCCCACCGTGCTGGCGAGACCCAGCGCAAGCGTGACCGCGGCGACAACCAATGTCGAATTCACCGGTGTTCGCCTTGTGGGATGCAAACGCGTAAACCATGCCGGTAGTAAGTGATCCCAGCCCGCCACCATCGGCAGCCGGCTGTTGACCGCGAAATTGATGCTCGACTGCGCCAGCCTCGAAACCAGCAGCATCACAAAGAACACCGACGCCAGATGCGCCGCCAGCGCCAGCGGCTTCGCCGCCACGCTGATCGCCTGCAATACAGGACTCACCAGATCCACCTGCGCCGGGTCCGTGACTGCAAGCACGCCGCTGGTACCGAAAATAAACATCGCCGCAATGATCGGGGCCGAGACGATGACCGACTTCGTAATCATTCGCGCCGGATCTTTGCATTCCCCCGCGAAGACGGCCACATATTCGAAGCCGCTCAACGCCAGGAAAGCCAGCTTCCCCAGGATATTAATATTGATCAGAGTTGGGGGAGGAAGCGCCAGGGACAATGTCGCGCGCTGGTGCGGTACGAAGTTGACGGCAATCAACGCTCCCACCAGAACAAGCACGCAAACCCCGCCGAGGTTATAAATCCACTTGCCAATACCGAGGCCGAGAAGAGAAACCATCGCCAGCCCCAGCACCAGCGCGACCGTAGCCGCAGCCACTACAGGTTTGCTGTCTGCCATCCACGCGAACGATGGCCCGATCGCATAGGAAAGATTGGTGACAGAGATGATCCCAATCTGCGACATCAGCACCATGGCGTAAACCCAAAGGTTCCACGCCACAATGAAACCGCCGAAATCCCCGAACGCCGCATGAGCCCACTGATACAGCCCACCTTCCAGTGGGCGCCAGCGGTTCAGATGAACCACCACCGCCGCCAGCGGTATGTAAAAAAGAACGATCGCGATCAGCCAAAATGCCGCGTGGGACGCGCCCAGCCTGGCCGCAAATCCAAAATTACCCAGCCCCACAATGAACAGAATCTGTGTGAGAACCAGATCGCGCAAACCGAGTTCGCGCTTGAGCGTGCGCTCCGCTGTCAGAGGCATCGCTCATTATAGTCAGAGGACGACGTCCGGCAGGCGCTTTCCCCTGCCGGCTCTTATGGGCGCGGTTTGCGCTCCCGCTCTTCCTTAGCCGATCTTCGGGCGTCCTCCCCGGCTTTCTGCAAGTCGTTTTTCAGATCGCGCCCGGCATCCTTCAGATCTTCAGTCGCTGTATGCGCGGCGGCGCTTGCTTCCCGTCCGGCTTCCCGTGCTTGCTGCCCAATCTGTTTTCCGGCATCGCGCAGATCCTGTTTGACTTTCGCGGCTCGTGCGCGCGCCTGCTCGTCGTCGCTCTTCGTGCAGGCTGTCATGACGATTGCGAATAGAACAACGCTAATGAGTCTCACAACATTTATTGCAGCAAACCGCGTGCCAAAAAACAAACGCTCAAACAAAAGGGGCAAGGGCCGGATCTGAACCCGTGCCCCGCCCCTGGGCGCCCATGAGAATCAGTCGGCTAGTTGCCCGTCGCAACAGCCACTGGGATCTCAACGACCGCCGTTTACCGCCACGGTTCCCGGTGCGGCTGGATTGTAACCACGTTGTTCCTGCTGCGGACCCCAATCAGTTCGCACCCATCGTCACAGGAAAACCGGAGCGCCGTTACGCTGGTGCCGGGGGCCTGATTGGAAATGCCCAGGACGACCGCGGCCTTGAGAGTTTCCGTGTTGCAGATCCGGATCATCCCGTTGACCCCGGCGAAGTTACGAGCCACTCCGTACGAACCGGCCGGCAGAGTTCTTCCCGCGGTATGGAAAGCGAACGGGATTTGCGCCGTCGACGTTTCGGTCGCGCCGTAGGCCATCGTTCCAAGGGCTGCCGCACTCACCGCGATTATCATCAGTCTGTTTGCGATCTTCATTTTCGGGCTCCTTTTTCTGCGCTCTCTGTTCCAGCCACGCCCCCTTTAATGCATGTGGCGAGCCATGCCTCCGCGAATCGCAAAGTCTTGAAAATGCGGCAGACACCCCCCATCTCACCGCTTCTGATGAACCCTTCGGTTCACGCCTGCGAACCAGACGGTTTAAACTCACCACATGCCGGAAGCCAGCACGCAAACCGCGTCTCAGGACACCGTGCAGGCCACGCTCCTCCGGGCCTCGGCGATGCAGCACTTGTTCCGCGCGCTCATCGCAGTTGAATCGGCCGGGCAGATGCCGCCGTCGAACTACCCCTCGTGCGGCTCATTAACGATGTCACCGTTACCGATGGCGGTTTCATTCTGCTGGCGCCAGCAGGCGAGCCGCTCATAGAGTTAACCCGCGAACGTGATCATCCGCGGCTGGAGCAGGCCGTCCAGCGCGCCTGCGCCGAAGGAATCGTCCGCGAAGGCGAAATTACCGCTGGCCCCATCTATCTGCGTGGAAAAATCGATGGTGCAATCTGCATGCTGGGGCAGGATTGCTCTGCCGTGCTCGCCGCCATCCTGACTCTCGCCTCCAGCGGGCTGGAGAACGCCCACGAATTTGAAGCGCTGAAGATCAAGAACGCGCAACTGAAGTCGGAAGTCGCGGGTGGCAACACCGGCATCATCGGCGAGAGTCCCGTATCCGGCAGCTCAAAACTCTCATCGGTCGCGTCGCGCCGCAGGAAGCCACCGTGCTCATCCTCGGCGAAAGCGGAACAGGCAAGGAACTCGTCGCCCGCGCCGTTCACACGGGTAGCCCCCACGCCCATCGGCCGTTCGTCGCCATCAATTACGCAGCCCTCAGCGACACGCTGCTCGAAAGCGAGCTGTTCGGTCATGAGCGCGGCGCTTTCACCGGTGCCGTCGCGCAGAAAAAAGGACGGCTCGAAATAGCCGAGGGCGGCAGCGTTTTTCTCGATGAGGTCGGTGAACTCGCGCCCGGCCTGCAAGCGAAACTATTGCGCGTACTCCAGAAGCGTAACTTCGAACGCGTCGGCGGCACAGTCGCGATCCCCCTCAATATCCGTCTCATCGCCGCCACCAACCGCGATCTTACCGCCGCGGGATTCCGCCTCGATCTGTATCACCGCTTCAATGTAGTGTCACTGCACACGCCGCCGCTCCGCGAGTGAACGGATGACATTCCACTACTGGCCCGCTCGTTTCTCGAAGTCTCCGCCGCACGCTGCCAACGCCGCGTTGCGGGCTTCGCGCCCGAAACCTCGGCAATTTTGCTGCGCTATTCCTGGCCCGGCAACGTCCGCGAGCTGCAAAATGCCATCGAGCACGCCGTGATCCTCGGAACCTCCGACTGGATTCTCCCCGAAGACCTGCCAGAGACTGTTGTTCAGGAAATCGCTCCAGCCGATTTGGCCAGTGCCTACCAGTCGGCAATCGGCGAAACTCGCCGCGATTGTATCGTACGCGCGTGGCGCGACGCGGGTGGCGATCACGCAGAAGCTGCCCGCATTCTCGGCAGACACCCCAATTCGCTCCGCCGCCTCATCCGCCACCTTGGGCTTCGGCAAAACCTGCGCTGAAACCTGATGTTCGACCGCCGCATTTCAGCGAAACGGGTATCATATCGGCTACGGCATTTCCGCTATGAACAAACCCGCTCGCTTCATCCTGTCGATAACTCTCGCCGCCGCGGCCGTAGCAATCCTCGTCGCCCAGGCGCCTCCCCGCTCCGCGCCCGCCTTTACCGCCGCGCAAGCACAGGCCGGTCAAGGCGTCTACGATCAAAACTGTGGCGGCTGTCACGGGGCAAACTTTCAGGGTTCCGGCGACGCGCCTGCTCTCTCCGGTGGAACCTTCCTCCTCCAATGGCGCAACCGTATGGTCAGTGAGCTTTTCGGACACATCCTGCAAACCATGCCGCCCAACGCTCCCGGCTCCCTCTCCGAAGCTGCGGCTCTCAATGTCACCGCGTATATCCTCCAGCGCAACGGGGCCCAACCCGGCCCGCAAGCCCTAACCGCAGCCGCGGCCATGCAAGTCGGCAGCATCGCCACTGGCCAGGCTCCTCCGGCGAACGCCGCCACAGCAGCCGGCGGCGGACGCGCTGGCCGCGGACCCGCCCCCGTCGCACGCGGCGCCGGCGCCTCCACCACACGCGGTGTCTCGGTCGAAGGCGAAGTCAAAAACTACGTCCCCGTCACTGCGGAAATGCTGAAGAACCCGCCGGCATCAGACTGGCTCATATTCGGCCGCAATTACCAGCGCCACAGCTACAGCCCCCTCAACCAAATCACGAAGGACAACGTGAAGAACCTCCAGTTGAAGTGGACCTGGGCGATCAACGATTCCGGCGCCAACCAAACCACGCCCATTGTCCATAACGGCGTCATCTATATCGCCAGTCCCAGCAACATCGTCCAGGCCCTCGACGGCAAGACGGGCGATCTGATCTGGGAAACCCGCGTCGGCCCCGACCAGGCGCCCGGCTACGGCGGCATCCGCGCCATGGCTATCGCCGAAGACAAGATCTTCCTCCCCGCCAGCAACGCTCACATCGTGGCCCTCGATGCCCGCAACGGAAAAATTCTCTGGGACACTCCGCAATCCGATAAACCTCGCGCTAATACCTCCGGCGCCATCGTCATTGGTGACAAAGTCCTCACCGGCCTCACCAACTGCGACCGCTTCGATGGCGAAGGTTGCTACATTTCTGCCTACGATATTCACACCGGTAAGCAACTCTGGCGTTTTTACACTATCCCGCGCGAAGGCCAACCCGGCAGCGAAACCTGGAATAACCTACCAATGAACAACCGCGCCGGCGCTGAAACTTGGATCACCGGCAGCTACGACCCGGACCTCAATCTCACCTATTGGGGTGTTGCCCAGTCCAAGCCCTGGAACTTCCTCAGCCGTCACACCACGCCTTACGACAAGACTCTCTACGCCAACTCCACCGTCGCCCTCAATCCCGACACCGGCAAACTCAGCTGGTACTTCCAGCACATCCCCGGCGAGTCGTTCGATCTCGATGAAGTATTCGAGCGCATCCTCGTCGATATTGGCGATCAGAAAGTATCCTTCAACGCCGGCAAGACCGGCCTGCTCTGGAAGCTTGACCGCCGCACCGGCAAATACCTGGGCGGTAAGCAAATGGTGATGCAGAACGTCTGGGAGTCCTTCGACTTCGCCACCGGCACACCGAAATACCGCACCGATCTTCTGGAAATGCAGGTCGGCAAACCCGTCAACGTTTGCCCTTCGACTGAAGGCGGCCACAACTGGCAGGCGATGAGCTACAACCAGCCCTCGGGCCTTCTTATCGCCCCGCTCAGCCAGTCCTGTATGAACTTCACAGCGCGCGAAGTCGATTTCTCCGGCAGTGGTGGCGGCATCGGCGCCGACCGTACCTTTGCCCCGATGCCCGGCAGCAACGGCAATATGGGTAAGCTCGCCGCCTACGACGTGAAGACGATGAACGAAGTCTGGAAGTACGAACAACGCGGCCCGTTCCTTACCGCCGCTCTGTCGACGGCCGGCGGCTGGGTACTCGTGGGCGACGTGAACCGCTACGTTCACATCCTCGACGTCGCCACTGGCAAAGTGCTCTGGGAAACTCGCCTCGGTACGTCCGCCCAAGGCTTCCCCGTCACCTATAACGTCGACGGCAAACAATACATCGCCGTAATGGCCGGCCTCGGAGGCGGCAGCCCAAGACAGGCGCCAACCGCGCTTGCGCCGGAAATCAAATTCCCCCAAAACGGTCAGGCCTTATACGTCTTTGCGTTGCCTCAATGAAAACCGAATTTCCGTAATAACTCTGAAAAGTGATAAACTGACCGCCGATGGCAAACAATCCTGTCACTCCCTCCGCACGCCGTTCCTTCCTGAACCGCCTGAATGCCGGTGCCGCGGCTATTGCCGGGCTGGCCCTCGGACGTGCCGCGCAGGCGCAGTCCAGGCCCGCGGCGAAATTTGAACCCACCCGTTACGACAAGGACGACTGGCTTGAGATTCCCAGCAAGAATCGTTTCCTGCTCGACACCAACAAAGCCGAAGGCGTCGGGAACGCTTTGCTCTGGGGTGCGAACTACATCCGCACCAGCCAGACCGAATACGGTCTCCAGCCTTCTGATCTCGCCTTCATCATCGTCGTCCGCCACCGCTCCGTATCCTTCGGCTACAACGATGCGATGTGGGCGAAATACGGCGAAGCCATCTCGAAGCAGTTGAATTTCGTCGACCCGAAAACCAAAGAAGCTCCGAAGACCAATGTCTTCAACTACGGCGAAGAAGGCAGCCCGCGCGGCAACTTCGAAAGCATGTCTAAATCGGGCATCCATGTCGCCGTTTGCGCCACTGCCACACGCGGCATGGCTACCTTGCTCGCCAAAGCCACAAATCAGGATGTGGAAGCCGTATTCAAAGAACTCACTTCCAACCTGGTAAAAGGCGGACGGATGGTCCCGGCTGGCATTATGACTGTCGCGCGAGCAATTGAACACGGCTACGCGGCCGTCGCGACCTCGTAGCGTACGCAATTTACTGTGGCCGCATCCAAATATCGTCCAGAACATTCACCGAGTTGTTGTACGTCTGTCCCCCAACGGTAAGCCGCACCATATAGCTCCCTGGCTCAACCAGCGTTCCCAACTGCAGCGCCTGCCCGAAACCCCCATTCGGTCCGGGCCGTTGCGGAACGAACGGAATTCCTCGAGGCAGCGGCGGTCTTGTGCCTTCTGGATTTCCCCCTCCGCCCTGTCCCCCACGCCCAGCCGGAGGAGGCGGCGGCGCCGGACCCCGCATGTCCCACTGGAACCGGTTCATCCCCGCCTGTAGATTGATGTCCATCGTACTTACAACGCGGTCGTTCTGCAGAAACTCCACTTTCCCTGCGCCGGCCGCGGTCTTCGTCAGAATCCCGATCGCCGTTCCACCTTGCGGATTCTCGCCCGCGAACTGACGATTCGTATAACGCCGCAGCGCCTGCGGATCATTCTTCCAAAGCACCGCTGGCCGCGGGTCGAACAATGTAATATCCCGGTTCGTCGTCTTCATCTGTTCCAGCGGCGTGATGTCATCGCAAATCCAGATCGATCGTCCGTGAGTGGCGATGATCAGGTCGCGATCGCGAGGATGAATCAAAATGTCATCCACCCGCACACTGGGCATTCCGGTCATAAACTTCTTCCATTCCTTCCCGCCATCCAGCGAAACAAACAGCGCGAACTCCGTCCCTGCAAACAGCAAATTCGAATTGTCGTAATCTTCGCGTATCGCGTTGATGTTCCCTTTAACCGGAAGATTGCCAACCACGCTGGTCCAGGTCTTCCCGTAATCGGTCGTCTTGAAAAGATACGGCTTCCAGTCGTCGTTACGGTGGTTGTCGAATGCCACATACGCCGTCGCCGGGTCGAAGTGCGAGGGTTCGATGCGCGCCACTTGTATATAGCCCCTCGGCAGTCCGCGCACATTGGGCGCGACATTGGTAAAATTGTCGCCGCCATCCAGACTTACCTGGACATTCCCGTCGTCAGTCCCCACCCAGATGACGCCAGGACGCGACGGCGATTCCCGCACCTGAGTGGCAAGTGAACTCGACGAATACCCATCGTGCTTCTCCGCCATCGGCTTGTCGCCGGCGAC
>Ga0206965_10137_pt1 | contig 22619 bp, 20 predicted proteins | sample Alteio_BWOrgHeat_26_FD_152973 | JGI IMG/M metagenome (GOLD analysis project Ga0206965, IMG submission 152973) | Enriched cells from forest soil in Barre Woods Harvard Forest LTER site, Petersham, Massachusetts, United States -... | ecosystem: Environmental > Terrestrial > Soil > Temperate forest >...
GGAGATACTCAAAATCACAGAAATTTCCACCTGCAAATTTGCGGATTTCTTTTGCCGTTCTCGGACCTCGTGAAAGAATAATTACTTCCTTTTTATTCTCGTTGAGAAATTTCAGGACGGGGAGAAAGTCACCATCGCCTGAAAGGATGACTGCCCGCTCAAATCCGTTTCTGTCGCGCATCAGATAGAATGCCATATCCACATCACAATTCGCCTTACGGACCGGATTGCCTTCCTCATCCTCAAAAGTTTTTACTGGTTTCAAAACCAATTTATATCCGAATTTTTCAAGTTTAAGATAGAAGCGCACACGTCTCAAATGACGGTCAAGTAAAACAAGTTTAGCCTCGGTTAAACTGTTTCGATACTTTTCGACATAATCAATAAGATATTTTTCGAGTTCTTTAACAGGAACCGTTTCATGTATAAGATAATTGAAAGGGAACTGGTGAATCTCTACACCACCAAAATAATATACAGTAGAAGTCTGGTATTTTTCCTCAAGATACTTATAAAGTTTTTCATAATCAATACTCCAGCCCAATGACTTTTTGCCGCCATAAAAAAGGTTGGATGCATCAATATAGGCATATGTTCGCATGTCTGTATTGTAGCATATCAGCTAGGCTGTTTTCCATAATCCCTTCCTTTTAAAAACTGCAAAGTGCAAACGTTTCAACCATCAGATCGTGCTTTTGTCTGCAAAAATGCCCGACAGTTATCCACAGATATTAGTTGCATTAGCAACTAATAGTTGCTAAACTATAAATGAAGGATCGTTAACAAAAGAATAATTACTAAATTAATCGAATGATAATATTATGAAAAAAGAAATTGAAAAAATAATTGAGTTAGGGAAAAAGGCAACAGTAAAAGGAGGAAGTATGGGCATATTTATTAAAAGCGAAAGAGGAGAGTTCTATGAATCATTCTTTGAAAACTGGGATGACGAGCGAACCGTGTTTTATTACCTACTTCGGCAAAACGGATTTAAAGATGCAGGTTATAATGCTTCCTATCATTGGAAAGTTGCTAACGATAAGGTAAAATTGGAATATGTCGAGGGAGATTTATATTTAAGCCCTTCAAATATATAAATGAGAAAATATGAAATCGCCAAAAGACTCGGCGTATCACATCAGGCGGTTTATAAGTGGTATAACGGGGGACAGCCAAGCACCAAACACCTGGTGGCTCTTTCCCGATTATTAGGAATAAGTACAGACGATACGCTTAAACAACTTTCCAAGTCAAAGACCATTAAAAACATTCCTTTAAAAAGATGAATTCTTGCCTTAACAGGGAAATGGTTTCTTCACCTTTAAAAGGGCTTGCATTATTTTTCAGGTTTGCTATACTTCTTACGTAAAGTACTTTGAAGTTTCCATAACAGGTTTTGTAATCAATGAGGAATTACTAAATTCCCATATATTTTGACTTTGTTAATGTCGCACAATATATCTTAAAAGGTGTCAAGACCTTTGTAGAATAAGGATAAAATCCACTTTACAGAAAAATCCAAGTTCTAAAAATGATTACAAAACCTAAAGGAAACTTTGGGTTTTTTACCATAGCAGACTGTGGGGTTGCCGGTGGAGTAATTGGGGATATATTTTGTACGGCACATTGGCATTGACCCGCAAGGGTCCCTCCGAATTCTATCGGACAGAAACAATCAATGCGAATGGAGATTTTCAAGAAAGGGCAATTGTCACAGACAGCCCCCAACTCCATAGTCTGCTGTGTATGCAGCACGGTCGTGAAATTATCAGCAACTAACAAAAAGGAAAAATAAATCATGTTACTTTTTGATGTTTGCACCCGCAGGGTGTATGAGAAAGACGGTGAGCGCAAAGTGAAATGGTACAAGGCAGGTATCCTCAAGGAATCCGACAACGGCAAAAGATACATTCGCCTGTTCCATTCCCCGCAAACCGAGTTTTTCATTTTCAACAGGGACCCCATTGTACCTGTGAATCAGGAAAACGAACCAAGTGCTACTGACTAAATTGCCCCACAAGGAGAGTTCTTGTTTCTGACAAGCACCGCGCCTGTCTTTCATTTGGCAGGCGTTCGGTTGCTTGGATTATTATTTATACAATCACCATGCCCAAGAAAATACCATTATTTACTGCTGACCAGTTAAGCTGCTTTGCAAAAGAAATCAAAGAAGCCGGAAGCACCGATCTGCTAATGCTTCAAAAGGAAGCCCTTACGCAAAATGGGGAATCCACAATGATAGCAAGCTACAAAGATATGGAAGAATACAAACAAAAATATCTTACGGGAGTCTATGAATCCCTGCGTCCGTATTACTCTACTGTTGTCCCGTATGTCTTTTGGAGTTTTTTGTATGATGCGCTTGTTAAGAGCGGAGTAAAACCAATATGAAGCCACCTTTGACCTACTATGGGGGTAAGCAGTTACTATCAAAAGAAATTATGTCACTCATACCAAAACATAATCTATACTGTGAGCCATTCTTCGGGGGTGGTGCAGTATTCTTCTTCAAAGAACCTTCGCAAGTTGAAGTGATCAATGATACCAATGGGGAACTGATTAATTTCTATAAAGTTATAAAAAATGATTTCAAGAAGCTGCAAAAGGAAATTAAAACATCTTTACACAGTCGTAAACTTCATGCACAAGCGAATGTGATCTACAAACACTCTGAACTCTTCAGTGAAGTAGAAAGAGCATGGGCGATTTGGATGCTCGCGAATCAAAGCTATGCCTCCAAACTCAATGGCAGTTGGGGATATGAGAAATCAGATAACAGGATGGCAGGCAAAATTCATGAGAAGCGAATGGCTTTTACCGAGCAATTTGCAGAACGATTGGAGAAGGTGCAAATCGAATGTGCCGATGCACTGCGTGTCATTGAAACCCGCGATACTAAAGAGAGTTTCTTCTACTGCGATCCTCCGTATTTCAATGCTCATCTGGGGCATTACAAAGGCTACACGCAAAATGATTTTGAGCAACTTCTTGAAGTGCTGTCAAAGATTAGAGGTAAATTTTTACTAAGCTCATATCCCTCCAAAACGCTTGCCACTTATGCCAAAAAACATAAGTGGTTTGTAAAGAAAATTGATACTCAACTTTGCCTTGCTTCGGGTCCGAACGTGAAGAAGAAAAGAAAAATAGAGGTGCTGACAGCAAATTTTGACATAAAACAATAAAATTGGAACTTTATAAAAAGTCGTAAACTACGCAATCGTATGTCGTAAAATACGCAAAATGAACCATCCATATTTTAGGTCAATATATTCTGAAGCCCTATATGATAGGGGTTTTGAATCCTTTTGGATTTCAAAAAATATTTAAGTGAATTTAAGTTGCTTGATATGCAAATATTTTTTACTTTAGTTTGCAACTTTAAAAATTATCAATGAATGGCAAATTTCAGCAATTTGGATTTAAAAATTAATGACCGGATAGTTAATGTTAATGCAATGATTAACTTTACTACTGATGATTTGAAGAAGAATTACGAAGACACTATTAAATCATATGAAGTTGTGGGCAAATTATTTTTTTACAAAAGTAATGTAGAGGCACCCCATGATCTGTTACAAAAATTAAGTTTTGATTTACTGAATTTTGATCACTTATATATTCTTCCAGAAAATGGATTAATTGTAACCAATACAATTGAATATCCATTTTCAGATTGGAATGAAGTAAAGTTGGTGGTCTGGAAAGGTAATCTTCGGATGGAGACAAACTATATAACAGTTTATACAAAAATAAATCATTGATAAATACAATTTATGAAAACAAAATACAAATTTAACACTATAAAAACACTTGGGTTGATTACCGGGCTTGCAGCTTAAAAACATATGGGTGGCGCAAGTCCGGTTTCATTGCTTTATAAACTTATATTTTAATAACCAAAAATAAATTTTCTTGCCGTGAACGAAACGAATAAACAAATAAATGAGATAAGTGTTACCAAATTTGAATTGGTCATGCTAATAGATGACACAGAAGTAGATTTGTATATCGCCTCTCTAAATATAAATAAACATCATTTTGCTGAAAAATTGATTGAGTTCAATACAGGTGAGAAGGCTCTAAAATATTTGCAAGACAATCAGGAAAATATCCTGATGTTGCCTGGCGTGATATTTTTGGATTTATACATGCCTAAAATGAATGGATTTGAATTCATGGAAGAGTATAAAAAATTGCCTATTGCTTTAAAAGAGCATTGCCAGGTTTATATACTTTCTTCGACAGTTGATCCAAACGAAATAGCATGTCTTCGGAAAGATAGTAATATACTTGATGTTTTTGAAAAACCTATTACAAGAAATTATCTTGAAAAAATAAAAGGAAAATATCCAAAACGACTGAAAGTATTTTCCACTGCAAGCATCGAAAATAACAAATCTAAAACAAAAGTACCTGTCACTGTTCATCTCAATGACGAAACAGTTATTATAGTCAACAATCAGGCTGCATTAGAACAATGGCTCGAGCGATTTCCCAATGCAAGAATCGTTCAATAAATACTACCATAAATAATAAGTCAAAATCATGGAAGAAAAATCAAAACCAAAATTTGAAACCGTTATGTTAATAGATGACATTGCCGTAGACCTTTTTATAGCCTCTCGAAATCTCAACAAACATAATTTCTCGAAAAGAATTATAGAGTTCGTTAATGGTGAAAAAGCATTAAACTACTTGAGAGAGCATCAAGAAAATATTGTTATGTTGCCTGATGTAATTTTCCTTGATTTGTATATGCCTGTTATGGATGGTTTTGGATTCATGGAGAGTTATGATAAATTATCGGTTACTGTAAAAAATCATTGTAAACTCTATGTTCTCTCCTCAAGTTGTGATGCAGGCGATATTGCCCGTGTGCGAAGTGATAATAATGCTTATGATATTTTGGAAAAACCTATTACCAGGAATTATCTGGAGAATATTAATCCTGATTGATGATGCCTTCCATCAACTATCAAGATTTGATAAAAAAATCATAGGAATAAAATATCATGAAGAAAAAAACTGTTAAGCAGAGTGAAATGATATTTCAATTAATAGTAGAATCCGCACCCAGTGCCATGATTCTGGTAAATAAGGAAGGCAAAATAGCTTATGCTAACAAACAAGCTGAAAAACTTTTTTGCTATGACAGAGATGATTTGATAGGGCAAGATGTTGAAGTTCTTATTCCTAAAAGATTCAAAACTCATCATCCAGATCTAAGGAATATGTTTTTCTTTTCTCCGCAGGCGAGGTCAATGGGAGCAGGAAGAGAACTTTTTGCAGCGAGAAAAGATGGTACTGAATTTCCTGTTGAAATAGGTTTAAATCCTGTAGTAACAGCAGAAGGAACATTGGTCATAGCATCCATCATTGATATTACAGAGAGAAGAAAATTTGAAGAGGAAAAGACTCTTTTTGCTTCTATTATTAACTCCACTCAAGATGCCATCTTTAGTAAAAACCTTGACGGAATTATAACAAGTTGGAATCAAGGCGCAGAAAAAGTTTTCGGATATTCTTATGAAGAAATCATCGGTAAACATATTTCCATTCTCATTCCTTCTCATCTTCAAAATGAAGAACAAAAAATAATTATACAGATAGCCAATGATGAACGTGTTGAGCATTATGAAACAGAACGGATAAGGAAGGATGGAAAAGTAATTAATGTTTCGCTAACTATCTCCCCTATAAAAGATTCTCAAGGCAAAATTGTTGGTGCTTCTAAGATTAGTCGTGATATTTCCGAACGCAAAGAATCTGAACAAAAAATCATGAAAGGAAATCGGCTCTATTCTTTTTTAAGTCAGGTCAATCAAAGCATCGTTTTTATTAAAGAACAACAATCACTTTTTAATAAGATTTGTGAAATTGCTTTTGATCTTGGAAAGTTTAAATATGCCTGGATTGGAATGATTGATGAAAGCACCGGAAAGGTAACCATTGTGGCACAGAAAGGCATTGCTGATGAAGATTTGCCAATCTATGATAATGTAAATTATAAGCGTATTGATTATCTCCATAGTCCACTTGGAAAGGCTATAACAACAGGAGCATTCACACTTACTAACGATGCTCTGAATGACCCTGATATGAGGGATTTTAAAGAACAGGCAGAACAGCGTCAGTTTAATTCAAGTATTCTTTTGCCATTAAAGAAGTCAAGAAAAGTGGTTGGTTTATTTTGTTGTACATCTTCAATAATTAACTTTTTTGATAAAGAAGAAATTGCTTTATTAATAGAAGCAGCGGGGGATATTTCATTCGCATTGGAAAATTTCGATAAAGAAAATGACAGGTTACAAGCCTTGGAACAACTTAAGCGTAATGAAGAGAGGTTAAATGAGGCGCAGGGCATAGCACTCATGGGAAGCTGGGAAGTAGAATTGAAACACGATAAACATATTTGGTCAGATGGTTTTCGTGCTATTTATGGAATAAAAAAAAACGAAGTGCCGACCTTGGAATTGTTTTTATCATTCATTCACCCTGAAGACTTAGATCATGCAAACAAAACAATAGGAAAGGCTTTTGTAACTCTTGAAGAATCATCCTTTAATTTCCGCTTTATCCGCAGAGATGGGGTGATCAGGCATGGATTTTCCAAGTCGAAGTTTGAATTTAATAAAGAAGGAAAACCAATAAGGCTTTATGGAATTATACAAGACATTACCGAAAGAAAAAATGCCGAAGAGGAACTGAAAATAAATAATGCCGAATTGAAGAAAATCAATGCCGAATTAGACAGGTTTGTCTATAGCATCTCGCACGAATTGAGGTCTCCTATTGCTTCTATGAAGGGGATATTTGATTTGATACAATTAGATAAGTTGGATGACGATGATAAAGGCATGATGGATTTTATTAACAGGAGTATTTTTAAAATGGATGAAACCCTTCGCGAAATCCTTGATTATTCAAGAAACTCGCGAAATGAAATCAAAAGCGAATTAATAGATCTCGGCAAGATTATAGAAGATGCTTTTGGAAATGCCAATTATTATAAGGATTTTTCATTTGATAAGAGAATAAATATTGAAACCGAAGTACCTTTTTGTTCTGACATGTCGAGAATGAAAATTGTTATAAACAATTTTATATCAAATGCTCTGAAATATAGCAAAAAAGATTCCAAGGAACCTTTTATTGAGATCAATGCAACTATCAATGCTGAAAAACTGATTATGGAAATAGCTGATAACGGGATAGGAATACAAGCTGAAGTCTTGCCGAAAATATTTGGAATGTTTGTCAGAGCCACCGAAGTAGCTTCAGGCTCCGGGCTTGGATTGTATATTGCAAAGGAATGTGCGGAAAAGCTTGGTGGAACCATAAGTGTTGAATCAGAACTTGACAAGGGAACAAAGTTCACAATAGAAATTCCTAATAATAAACCTGTGAAAAATTAAATTTTGAACACTATTTTTTATAGAGAAAAATTTCCCAAATATTGTAACCGGAAGTGAATAAAATTGACCTTGCAATAAAGTTAAGAGTAGATGGTTAGTTTGGCATAGTATATTATGGTTTTCGATCTGCTTAGTTGATTAAAAATTTAATTGTTTACTTCAACTAAACAATTTTTTCAGAAAATCTACCCGCTTTTAATCCGCAAAATATGTCGTAAATTACTCAATGTCATGGCGCAAAATTATCAAAATTTGTTCAGGGGAATTTTGATACCATCACTAAAATCCCTGTGAAGCAAGGGTTTTAGTGATACGCCCACCCCATAAAACACATTATATTTTCAGGTGATAAAACAAGGTTCAACTTCGTGCTAAAACTTGTCCATTAACCAAGGAAATAAAATGGAAATTCAATTTTCCAAATAAAATTGGTTAAAAAAATGAAAAAAAAAAATGAAAAAATTTGTGTCACAAATTACGCAATCGTATGTCGCAATTTACGCAAAAGCAATACCTAAATTTCTAAAATAATCTTCCTAAAACCCTTTCCAGGCGTGAGTTTTAGTGATATGTGATATGGAATATTTTTTTTCTAAGTAAATTGGATACGTCGGGCGCATATTGTTTTCACCTAATTTTACCACCCTATAATAAAAAAATATCTTAATTAAAAATTAAAAAAATGAAAAGCATTACAAAATTACCTAAAGGCTATAAAATGCCTCGCGTTTTAAACGCATTACCTTCGAGTTTATTGAAGGGTTTGCTGACAGTATGTTTATTTCTGTCTTTTAATCTTCTAATTGCAGGATCAGTTACAGGTCCGACAATTGTATGTGTTGGAGACCAGGATGGCTATTGCTATTCCGGTTCGGCAACAGGCCCTTTAACTTATTTCTGGCATGTTAGTTCCGGTGGCTCTTTCTCCGGCAGCGGAAATTGTATTACTGTTACCTGGAATATTGCCGGAAACGACAGTGTCTGGGTTAATGTGTATAACAAGGTTTTATGCACGTGGCAGGACTCAGGCATCACCTTCGTAACTGTAAATCCATTACCTTTACCGGGCATTTTTACACAAAGCAACCAAGCCTGTGTAACTTTAAAACAACCTAATGATCCTACAACAAGTGCTACTGGTGGAACCAATGGTAATGATACCTGCTACTTAGTTTGCGATTCTTCAACGACCGTTTTCTATGCCAATTTTGTTGCCGGAGCTACTTATACTTGGAGTGTTACCGGAGCATCAGGTGATACTATAAGCACATCTGCAAGTGGAAGTTCGTACACGGTAAATTGGGGAGGCACGCTAGGTGTTGCTGAAATCAAACTTGTCGTTACTACAGGTGCGGGTTGTTCAGATTCTACCACCAGGTGCGTCGATATAATTCAAAAACCCCATTGCAAATTCTTTGGTGATACTGTTGCTTGCGGGGGAGTATTGAAAATATGTAAAGGACAGACTGTTACTTTCAGGGACTCTTCAACCTCTTCATCTTCTTCTGGAATAAGCAGTTGGTTATGGAATTTTGGAGATAATACCACCTCTACTAATGCCGATCCAACACATCAATATAACATAGCAGGTACCTATATAGTAACCTTAATTGTTACTAACCAATGCGGTTGTAAAGATTCTTGTGAATTGAAAGTGATTGTAGATTCCACAACTGGTCCGAATATATACTGCCCAACAACCATCTGCGCTGGAGATACAGGATTTTATTGGACTGATGCTATATGCAGTTCCTACCTTTGGTCAGTCACCGGAGGAACAATAATTGGTGATTCAACAAGAGATACTATTCGTGTCGCCTGGGGTAACGGCAATTCTGGTCCAGGAATTATTTCGTTGTCAATGCCTTCTTCCTGTGCAACTTATTGTCAATATTCAAATTATGTGACTGTTCCTATAGTACCAATAAATGGAATCATTTACGGACCTACAATTGTTTGTGCTGACCCTACTGGAAGTACAAGCACAAGATATAGTATGAATTGTATTCCAGGAACTTATTATACTTGGACTTTGAGTAATCCAGCTCTCGGATATATTTCGACCAATTCAAATGGACCAACAGAAATTAGTATTAACTGGTTCGGACCCACAGGATGGGATACTATTGAGGTAACCTACAACAATTCTTTACTTGGATGCGGAGGTACTGCTAAATTAGCAGTACATGTAACAAATCCATTTACATTATATGGTCCTACCGAATCCTGTGCCGGAGATACATCCAAGTATTATACCAGCCCTGTAGGGATGTTCAAATGGGTTGTTTATGACGATTTTACAAACTTAATAATAAATTCAACTCACGGAACAACGCTAACCCAGATTTGGCCTATGGTTACTTCTGTTACCAGTTATACGGTTTTTGCCATTGACACACTCGGTATTTTTTGCAATAGTCCTCAAATCATTACTGTAACAGTTTATCCCTTACCATCACAACCTGGAACAATTTCAGGTATTACCTGTGTTTGTCCCAACGAAAGTTATACTTACTCGGCTATACCTACAGCCAGCAACTATTACTTGCAATGGACAATCCTAAATGGAAGTCCCACCACTTCTGTAGGTACTTCCATAAACGTTACGTGGGGACCTATAGGGCCTTATAAGATCATATTGCAGCAAGGGATGATTGCTTCTCCGCATTGTCCGTCTCTCCCTGAAATTGTTACGGTAAATGTATGTCCTCCTATTTCTGGGAGTATTTCCGGCACCACAAAAGAATGTATTAATCAAACTGAAACTTATACTTTCCCGGCAGGAGGTAGCGATTATACATGGTCAGTCTCGGGGTTAGGCAGCGTGATTTCTGGAAATAATACAAATACAGCAACTATCGAATGGGGTGATGTAACAGGAATTACAACAATACATCTGTCATACTCAATTTGCGGAGTTACCTACAACGTAAGCATAGCTGATACTGTAACCCCAGCTCCCGTACCTATTATTGTTTTGCCAACCCTGCTCTGTGGAAATTCACTTCTTAATTTTACTACGTCTGCTATTTCGGGTTCTTCTCAATATATCTGGACTATTGTTGGAGGTCCTACAATTACAACACCAACTGGTTTATTCTCTTATACTTTTACGCCGGGCACATATACCCTTGATCTTACGGTTGTGGATATAAGTAACTGTCTTCAAAATGGCAGCACCGCAGTAACATTTACAGTAAACCCTGCACCGGCAGCTTTCATTTCGACTCCCGATCCATTAACCACATGTAATCTACCTGATACCTTTTATGTTACAATTACAAGTACCGGGTGTATAGGAGGTACAACATATCAATGGTACGGACCTGCAGGTGCCATGGGAACAGCCACAACGCAGTTTAGCAGAACCGTTTATCCCAAGTATGGTAACTATTATTGCATCGTAACAAATAGTTGCGGATGTACGGCAGAAACTAATATTCTTTCGCTTGACAGCTGTGGTGTCATCCCGCCTCCATGCACCTTGACTATTACTCCTTCCATTAGTTTTACTCCTTCTCAAAATTGCGGGACTGTAACGTTTACAAGTACCCATTCTCTCCCAGGTTTTATTCCGGGTAGTTATAGTTGGACTTTTGGTGATGGAATAGGAACTTCGACTGCACAGAATCCTGTTTATACTTATGCGCACCCTGGCTACTATTTAGTTGATTTCTGCTGCTCTTATACCGACGGCACAGACACCTGTTCAATTTGTTATCAAACCACCGATACGGTTCCATTGATACCAAACTTTACTGTAAGTTATTCCTGTAGCGGTTCAGGACCCATTTTAACAACAATAACCAACAATTCTCAAACGGTCAGTCCCTATACTTATGTAAGTTATTCTTGGACAGGTGCAATAACAGGAACTGCTTCAAGTGTTTCTGCTCCACTCATTGCGGGTTTATACAATGAAACATTGACCGTTACTGTAACAGGTTATTCAAAAATATATACCTGCACTATTACCCTGCCATTTACGGTACCTATTCAGCCGATAGCCAGCTTTACCATTGCTCCAAATCCCGCATGTTCTGGAGTACCTATCAATTTTACAAATACTTCAACAAATCCAGGAGCAATTATTCAATATAACTGGACTTTTGGTGATGGTGGAGGATCAAATTTATCTGACCCCATCCATAGCTATACTGCACCTATTCCGCCTCCTTTTATTAACCATTATCCTGTAACTTTAATTATTCTGGATGAATACGGATGCACTTCTTCTGCTACCGGAACAGCTACCATATTTCCAAATACAATTTTTAAATCTCTGACACCTATGAATGGTGAAGCTTGTGAGGGGGACACTATAATTCTAAGCGCAAACGGAAGCTCATCCCATTTTATGCCGCTTTCATTTAGTTGGATTCCTTGTGGGCATTATACTGCCTTTGATACAGTTACCCAAACAGGTTATTATACGGTTATAATTACAGATGCCGTTGGATGTACTGCTATAGATTCCGCTCAAGCAACATTCTTGGATATTCCTACTCCTGCAATTTCCGGACCTTTAAATTACTGTAATGGTGATAAAATCAATCTTTCTATGTATGTCGGACCTGGTTATACTTATGTTTGGACGGTCAGCAGTCCAACCTTCGGTACTACTACTGTTTCATCATCTGATCTGAACGGAATTACTTTATATAATTTCTATTCTCCATATACTATTAAGGCATATATATCCGTCAATACTCCTATCAGTTGCATTGATAGTGCCACCGATACCGTTTATGTCCATCTTCCTCCTCCTATACCGATAATCAGTGCTCCTGATACTTGCCTCAAAGATGCTCCTATTATTCTAACGGCTACAGATGCAAATCCGTATGTTCTATTCAATTGGAGTACTGGCGGTTTCGGCAATACAATCAGTGTTATAAATAGTGGCATTATTGTGGTAACTGCTACTGATTCCAATGGTTGTTCCAGTCAAAGTAATCCATTTATTATACCTGCTTTACCTGATTTCTGCACCTTATTTACCGGGTGCCTCTGCGATACGGGGAATCAAATAATAACTGCTCCAACTGGTTATACCGTGATAGGCTGGCTCAGGAATGATACCTTGCTTGCACCTACAGTCGCCTGGCCAAACTTGCTGATTACCTTGCCAGGTACTTACCAGCTTATTCTTCAGGATCCGGCAGCAGGTAATTGCCCTGACACTTCAGGTTTTATTAATGTAGATGATTGCAAACCTACATTATGTTGTTGTTGTGACAGCAGTGTCGTATACTTCAAAACTCTTGCATGTATTGGTCCGGATTCCTTAGGTCACGAACAATATCAGTTTGACATTTATTATGATTATACAGGCTCATCAGCTTCACCATATAACGTAATCGTCGGCTCACCAAATAACGGCAGCCTGAGTGGAATGATTACAGGGATTCTCTATCCTGGAATTAACGATATTACAGGAATATTTACAGATACTCCTCCGGTAGGAACTTCCTTATGCCTGGAAATAATTCACACTGATTCTGTTACTGGCGCAAGTTGCAAACAGGAAGTTTGCAGCATTTTGCCACCATGCGACGGTCTTCCTCCATGTAATCAAATTATAAATATTTGTGAGAGTTGTGGCGGCATCCGTTGCAGTGGAAATGATCTTAACGGCGACCCAATATATTTGATCAATTTCTCAATCAACTATACAGGCAGTAACAACTCATCGTTTTACATCAGCTCAACACAAGGAACTTTTTCAAGTCTTAGTTCTTCTGTTGTAAATAATGGCGGTAATAATTATTCTGTCATGTTCATCAACACCCCGCCTTGGCAAGGGTTTATGTGTATGACTGTTGTCATCAGGGATTCTGCAACAGCAATGGTTTGCGAAGAGCAATTCTGTTTCACATTACCCGTTTGTCCAATATCTCCATGTAGGACAGATCGAATTCAGATCGGACCACGTACAGCTTGCATTGGTATGGATTCTACCGGACATGAAGAGTATTTTATTCAGTTATACGTGTTTGATCCTTACAGTTGTTGCAGTCAATCTTTGTCTGTATTGTCTTCTACTGGGTTTATCTCCAACCAAAACCCGTTATCTTTTAATGCAAGCCTGACTGATGTTACTTTCGATTATACTAATTATTCCAGCGATTCGACTACTGCCTGTTTCAGAATAATAATAACTGACTCTATAAGCGGCGCACAATGCGAAGATACCATCTGTATCAATTTGCCGCATTGCCAGAATGCAACGGACCGACGTGCTAATTCACTTTCTTTAAAGCCTAATCCTGCTCAGAACCAGACAGTTATAACATATTCATTTATTCAATCAGGAGATAATGAAATTGTTATTCGAGATAATAACGGAATTGAATTTGGAAGATTTAAACCAAGTGGATTGCAGGGTTCACTGACATATGATGTTTCATCATTAAATAATGGTGTTTATCAAGTTAGTGCAGAATCTGGCGGTGGGAGATTACAAACTGTAAAATTAATTGTGACGAAATAAAAAAACTTCAACATTCCCCTCTCCTATAGTTGGAGAGGGGTTTTGTTTTATTGATTGTTATCAAATTTATTGTAACTTTGCATTATTGATTAAATTAATAAATAAAAATATGAAAAAAACAATTGGACTTATAGCAATGATACTCTTTTCAATTTGCAGTTTTTCTCAAACATGGCAATGGGCAGATAGAATGGGTAGTGTTTTACAGGATAGCGTTAACACCAGTGATTATAATGAAAAAGTTGTTGGTGTAGGAACAGATAATGCTGGTAATGTATATGTTGCAGGGAAAGTAATGGGACACCCGACCTTTGGCGATTCAAGTTTCACCAGCCAGAATCATGGAAATTATTATCAGGGCTTTCTTGCCAAATATGATTGCTCTGGGCATTTGAAATGGGCGCAGTTGATGCTTGATAATAATGGGGCGGACAATATTACTGGGCTGGCAGTTGATGGTGCAGGTAATTGTTATCTGAATGGGTACGCTGGATCTGATACAGAATATTTCGATACTACGCATTATTACTATGGCAATAATACGCCTGGTTGGTTTGTTGCTAAATACGATAGTAGCGGACATAATTTATGGCGGACCTTTACACAGGTTACGCCAAGCGCATTCAATGAAGATGGACCAACAATTGCTATTAATTCCCAAGGAAATATTATTGTTGCTGGCTGGAATGATATGCCAGGAATGGTTTTTACTGGTGTTAATTTGAGAAAAGGTAATTTTATAGCAGCTTTTAATCCAAATGCTGGCAGTTGCTTATGGGGAATCAATATTGATACGGTTGCACCAAATTCAAACGCAAAATATTTAAGTATATCCTCCTTAGTTATTGGCAGTGATGATGACATTTACATTGGAGGATCTTTTAATGATACTGTAAAAGTAGGAACATATACATTAGTTGCTCCTAATCTCGGATTTCATGCTTGCATTATAAAATACAATTCAAATGGCATATTGAAATGGGCTAAACAAGATTACGCAGCCTCAAGCAGCACGTCTTTATTTACCCTTTCTATTTCTGGTAATTCAATTTATATGCTTGCAACAGCTTTACGAAATGATACTGTTTTCAATTACCCAATATCATTTACCGGATCATCGTTGCAAACAAATTTTATCTTGAAGTTGGACACCGCAGCAAATTTTATTTGGGGTATTACACAAGACAGTGTTAATATTGTATATTCCGGTCCGCTACCTTCAATGATAGTTGATAATAATAATCTTTATTTGACCTCAGGATTTTTGGAACAATTAAAATGGGGTACAACGTATCCATCCATTAATTCCAATTCTGGAGGTGGTCCCGATCCGTATTTTCTTGAATTAAATTCTTCCGGGCAGGTTGTATCATTAACAAGTATTTCATCCTTCAGTACCTCAATAAACCCGTATGATGGTGGTGAAGGAATTGCAATAAGCTCTACAGGTGATATTTATGTTGGTGGAGCTTTTTCAGATAGGCTTTGGGCAGGAATTGATACCGTTCATAATTCTGGTGGCAATGTTGATTTGTTTTTGGTTAAATATGGTTCTTCATGCAGTACCACAGGCATAGATGAAATAGCAAAAGAAGATAATTATTTAAAGGTTTTTCCAAATCCTAATAATGGCAAATTTCACATTGTTTTATCATCTGACTTCCATTAATGCAACTTTGCAGATAGTTGATTTGACTGGTCGAAATGTATATAGCCAAAATTTAATTGGTTTTGAAGGAACAGTAAGTATTAATGTATCAAATATAAGTTCAGGAATTTATTTTTGGAAAGTGAATACAGAAAATAGCATTATTCTCAAAGGGAAAATATCAGTAATGAAATAAATCAAAATCACAGAACAAGACGATGAAAAAAGCCCGAATCATTTTCTGATTCGGGCTTTTCGTTTTTTGATTTACATCATTTCAAACTAAACTTTTTGGGAACGTGAAATTCCAAAGAAATACCATTACTCAATGAACCAACTCGTAAAGAATAACAGGTGCGTTTGGACATCTTGCGAATTCCTTTTTTCGGAATGAAGCGGATAGGATAGGTGGTTGCTGCAAACCCTTTCACCCACCAAGGTACGTTCTTCCTGCTCTTGTTGCAATGCACGACAAATACTTTCTTGGGCATTTCTCTTGGAATATAGAAGGGAATACCGTCCTTGGGCTTGTAGAACGAATAGGGCTGCGGATCAAAGGACGTATCCTTTGACAAGGTCAGTTTCTTGTCCGTTTCATTAAAGAAGTGGTTTCGTGTTACAACTTCCTCCCAAGACATCGTTTCTTCATAGAACTCTGTCCAATTTTCTTCATTATCCAATAACGGATTTTTGAATTTAATCGGATCGTCCTGATTACCATTGTAACCTCTTTCAATTCTGGCATAGAACCCAAAATGTAATGCAATGAGCAATAGCTTTACAGCCCTCAATGGATTCGTGGTGGCTTCTTCGTGTGTACCTTTCGTTCTCATGCCATTACCTCCTCTCTTTCTACCGTGATTCCGGTCTTTGCTTCTGCTTTAATGCCTAAAATGAAATCAACGGCTTTCTGCGCATTAGAGCTTGCATAGAAGATAAACTTCTTGTCATTCTGAAGTTTATTTAACCACGATTGAATATAGGCAACATTGTTGTCCATGCCCTCGTTGTCAATCCCTGCAAGGGAATTGAGATAACAGGCACCGATTTCAGCGGTCAATTCCTCGATGGAATAGACCTTTGAACCAAACGGATTCATCTCCATGAGTTCCTTTCGATTCAATCTGCTCGTGTGTCCTGTGCTGTGGATCAGTTCGTGAAAGAGGGTTTCTTAATACTTCTTGATGCTCACGAATGATGCCATAGATTTTGATTCATTTAACATAAATAAAAAAAGATGGCATGATAATGAGCATTATCCACCAAAGAGGTGGACAGTTTTGCCATAGAGCTGTGGGATTTTGTGACCGAGTCGGTGGGTTTGTCCATAGAGATGGAGGATTTTCGCGTAGCTCTATGGGATTTGTCCATCGAGGGGGAGGATATTGCCGTAGCTCTATGGGATTTTGTCATTGGCTCGGTGGGTTTTGACGATAGGGTGAAGGATTTTGTGGATGGGGTGGTGGATATTGTCATAGAGGTGCAGGATATTGCCGAAGAGTTTTAGGAGATTATGGATGAGGTGGAGGTATTAATAAATAAGGTTAAGGATTAGGCAAACGGAGAGAAGGATATGGGCTTGCGAGGTGAGGATATGGCGATGCGAGTAAAGGATATGGGCTTGCGAGATGAGGATATACCGATGCGAGTAAAGGATATACGCTTGCGAGTATCGGATATGCGCTTGCGAGTATCGGATATGCCGATGCGAGTAAAGGATATGCGCTTGCGAGTAACGGATTTACGCTTGCGAGTATCGGATATGCGCTTGCGAGTAACGGATATGCGCTCGGTTGCACAAATTTTTCTTTGTTTTTTTGGATTTTAATGTGGTGTATTTGTGATAGTTATAAGGGTTACTTGATGCTGTTTTAGCGTGTTTTAGGATTATTTGGTTTTAGGGGGAAGTGTGGGGATGGGAACGCTGATGACGCAGAAAACAGGGAAAAGGTACGATTTGTCGTTCCAAAAATTAAAGAAAAACTTTACTGGAAATTATCTTAACTTTGTAAATATTTAAACAAATGTACAAGCCTCTAATACCTTATAATTTTTTTTGTTATCGAATAGTTCTTGCTTTTGCAGCAAAAAAACATTATATTTGCAGTATAGGGGACAGATGTTCTAAAACTAAAAATATAAAAGTAAAATAAATTAAAAAGAAGATGCAGACAAAAACAGATGCAATGATTGAAGCCTTGAACAATTTAAAAAGCAAGGAGGAAGTAAAGAAGTTGATTAATTCTAAACATGATGAGTTGAAGAACGAATTAAGGGAAAGGAACCATGAATTTTTACCAATTGAGCATGGGGAAGGTTTTATGCCTGGTAATTTTATAGATGAAGAAAGGTCTGACATATTCTTTTATGAGGAATTGAACTGTATGAAGGATGCTTTAAAAGGTACTAAGTTTAGTTACTTAGGGAATTATGAAAGGCTCAATGAAATTCAGAACAAGATTTTTGAGATCATAGGTGGGTTTGAGAATCAAGAATAAGTTGTTTAAGGATTATGAAAAAGGAAAGGGGAATGCTTTCTCCCCTTTTCTTTTTTCTTTTATGTAGTTTTGACCGCTTAGAAAGAAAAGCAAAATGGATAACTAAAAACAAAAAAAATGGAAGCATTAAATGGATATAAATATGAAGTACAAGGTATGCCTTTTAATCAAATTGATTTACCTGAACGAATCTATAAATATCGTGATTGGAAAAACCCTTGTCATAAAAGACTTTTGACAGATAGTGAGATTTACTTTGCGAAGCCACTAAATTTCAAAGATAATCATGAGTTAGATTTTGATATTTTATTAGACACTGCGTCACCACAAACGAAAGAAAACACACAAAAAGCGATAGATGAAAAGTTAAATATTTTTTGCGTGAGTAAGCATAGCAATAATTATACGCTGTGGAAAACATTTGCAAATGCTCAAACAGGCTTTTGCGTAGGTATAAATAGCCGGAAAATGTTTTCAGATGATGAAATGGTAGGAGGTGGAGGGCAAGTCTTATATTATAAACAAGACCATAAACCTACTTTCACTCCTCCTTATAATAATGATGATATAAGAATGTTTGGTGATTTTATCAGAGTTATTATGAGTTTGCCAGAACAATATAAAAAGGAAGATGAGTATAGAGTATTTAAAAATAGTATAGAAAATCCCCAAGCGATTATTTCAATAGAATCAATTGAAGAAGTAATTCTTGGTCGCCATATTTCTGAAGATGACGAAAAAGAAATAATTGAAATTTGTAAAAGCAGATTACAAATGAAAAGATTATGCAAAGCTCATTATGACTACGATTTAGAGTACTATAGTTTTACAGATATAATATAAAAATGGAAAATGAAAAGCCAGATTCATTAATACCAGTAACCCCTTCTGACCTTAGTATAAAGAGGATAAGTAGTCTTATGAAGATTACAGATGGCTTGCTTATTGAAAATAACGAATTATTTGAGTTCTGTTTGGAAAATTCCAGTCTCTTTTTCTATTATCTTTCTCTATACTATCCGTTAAGTATTAAACAAATCGATGAATTGGAATCGCTCGATTATATAAGTTTAAATAATTTAGTACAAAATTCAACAATAAAATGGAATGATGAATTAATTTCATATCATAAAGATTTTCCATATGCTTTAAGTAATAACATTGGTGTTCAATGGACAATTGAATTAATTGATAAATTTAAAGATAGATGGGATTGGGAGGCTTTAAGTGATAATAAAAGTTTGGAAATAATCAATGACCTAATTACAAAATATATTAATAAATGGGATTGGGAAGAATTGAGTCGTAGAGAAGGTATAAGCTGGACAATTGATTTAATAGAAAAATGTAAAGATTATTTGAATTGGGAAATATTTAGCCATAATGAGAAATTATCATGGTCTAAAGATTTTATTAATAAATTTGAAGATATTTGGATATGGAGTGGTTACGACGGATTATCAGGGTGGCCTATAGATGGCATTTCAAATAATTCCGGAATCCCATGGACTATTGATATTATTGAAACTTTTAAAGAAAGATGGAATTGGCATGTATTAAGTAAAAATACATCTTTGCCATGGTCAATATATTTGATAGAAAAATATAGTGATAAATGGAATTGGGACGAATTAAGTAATAATAAAAAATTGCCATGGTCAATAGAATTTATAGATAAATATAAGGATAAATTGAATTGGTACAAATTAAGCAGTAACATTGGAATACCCTGGTCAATAGTGTTAATAGACAAATATAACGAGAATTGGCATTGGTCTGAATTGAATGAAAATAGGATGTTACCTTGGTCTATAAATCTCATTGATAAATACATTGATAAATGGGATTGGAAAAAATTGAGTTACTGTTGGTGGAATAGTGCTTTACCTTGGTCCATTGAATTTATTGAAAAATATAAAAACAGATGGGATTGGAAAGGATTGAGTGGTTGCAATGCACCATGGACAATTGAAATAATAGAAAAATATAATGATTGTTGGGATTGGGAACAGTTGAGTGAAAGTAAAAGCTTACAATGGAATGTTGAATTTATTGCAAAATATGAGGATAAATTTTTATGGAATGATTACCATGGCTTAACTGGAAATGAATATTTACCTTGGTCCATCAATTTTATTAATAAGTATAAACATAAAGATATTCTTGGTTGGATAGTTCATAATAAAGCTATATGGGAAAAGATTTTTAAGGGAAAAATCAATGATGAATTCATTAAGAAAGTTGTTGAAAAAGCAAAATTAAAAGCATAAAGTAAAATGACCATTCAAGAAATTATTAAGCGTTTACAGGTTGTTAAAAATCTTCTTTTGTTGGAGGATTATGAATCTTTGGCTTTGCAGATAGACAGGCTGCAAGGATTGGGAGGAGAGGATAAGGATTTGAATGAATTGCTTGCTTATTTGAAGGCAAAGAAATATGGGGATGCGATTGTTTGTATTGATGCTTTTGTGAAAAGAAATTCGGGTGTTGAGGTTTATAAAGACCCTGAAATAGAGGCTTTAAAGATTGAATTGAAGGCTTTGGAAATGGAGGTTGCTGATAATTTTGTTTTGCAACAAGAATTGGAAAATACGATTTCACAATTTGAGATCAGGTATCATCAGGAACTTGGAGGAATCATTGAAAATATTCTGAAATTAAAGAAAGAAAAGTTGAAGGATTCGCCCAAGAAAGAGGAGTATAAAAAGGCAGAGGAGGCTTACGAAGAATTTCATCAGCAACATGAGGAATTAAAAGGAAAGAAGGTTACGGAATTGAGTGATGAGGATAAAGCGGAATTGAAGAGGCTGTATCGAAAGGCGGCAACCTTGTGTCATCCTGATAAAGTAAGTGAAGAGCAAAAGGAAAGTGCGAATAAATTGTTTCAGGAATTGAATGAGGCGAATGCAAGTAATAACATAGAAAAGGTTCGGGAGCTATTGTCGGCATTGGAGAATAATAAAGCGTTTTCGACTTTTGCAGATACGGTGAATGAGAAGGAAAAATTGAAAGCGGAGGTGAACAGATTGAGACAGACTATCGAACAGATAAAAGGAAAGATTACAGAGATACTTTCGGATGAGGTTTATCAAAAGATTGCTGCTATTGAGGATTTTGATGGGTACTTCGGGGATTTGAAGGGGCAGTTGGAGAAGGAGTTGGAGAAATTGAAGGCTGCTTAAATATTCCAAATGATAAACATAAAATGTAGTTGCGGGGAGGTTTATCATGCTGATGAAAGGTTTGTTGGGCAGACTATCAAATGCAGGTTTTGTAATTCATTATTAAAAGTAGAATTACCAAAAGAGGAACCAAAGAGAAGTTCTGAATCCTTTGCTGCTGCTGATGTTGAGCCACAAACAAGAAATATTCCAATTGAAAAGAGGAATGTTTATTCAAAGTATGTTCCTTTGTTATTTATTGCTGGAATAGCAGGGATTATTTATCTATTGAGTCTTTATAATAATCATCAGAATACACTTGCAACTCCTTCTGAATCTAATAATAGTAGTGAACCGACAAATCAAAATCCTCCTGTATCAAATAATACACCGGAACCTTATGTAGAAGCAGTAAAAGTTGTAAGTCCATACAAAGGAAATCAACTACAGAATGGTACTTCACCATTAAATAATTGTTTCAATTATGTTGAATATGGAGGGAATGTAACTCTTACTATAAAAAATGGAAGTTCCTCTGATGCAATAATTTGTTTGTATAATGTTGGGAAGGGTAGAACTGTGATTAATGAATATGTTCGGAAAAATACTAACCATACCATTAATCATATTAGACAAGGAAATTATAAGATTCGAGTTTTGTATGGGAATGACTGGAACCCCACTATTACCAATAGTTGCGGAACAAATGGGAACTTTGAAAGTGATGTTAGTTTTTCAGAGTTTGATAGCCCTGAATATTTTACAGATAATGAAACTGGTTATTCAACAGTAACTATTACTTTATATACTGTTGCTAATGGGAATGTTTCTACTTCAAAGATTGAATCGAATACATTTTTTGGAAAGTAGGAAACCTGTAAGCAGCAGGGGGCAGCTTACAGGGTTCTTGCGGGTGGCAACGGTTTTGGTGATTTTTGTTCATCCTTTTATGATACCATTCCGCTTTGGCGGTGGTGCAATAAACGGATAAAGATTATTATGCAAGGTATGAAGGAGAAAGGATTAAAAAAGAAAAGAGCAACGCTTCCATTGCTCTTCCATCTTGTGTACCCCGGGCCGGAATCGAACCGGCACGACCTCAACGGTCACAGGATTTTAAGTCCTGCGTGTCTACCAGTTCCACCACCAGGGCAATGATAAAAAAACCTCTTGAGGAAGAGGCTTTTTTGAACTGTGGAGCGAGAAACGAGATTCGAACTCGCGACCCCGACCTTGGCAAGGTCGTGCTCTACCAACTGAGCTATTCTCGCTTATGAGGGCGCAAATGTAAACAATTTTTGGTAATACAAACAAAATATAAAATTTAATTATTGCGGTTTGGTTATATTAAGCAAGAAATAGGAACGCAGATAACACAGATTGCTTATGAAAAGGTATGATTTT
>Ga0206965_10138_pt1 | contig 22616 bp, 23 predicted proteins | sample Alteio_BWOrgHeat_26_FD_152973 | JGI IMG/M metagenome (GOLD analysis project Ga0206965, IMG submission 152973) | Enriched cells from forest soil in Barre Woods Harvard Forest LTER site, Petersham, Massachusetts, United States -... | ecosystem: Environmental > Terrestrial > Soil > Temperate forest >...
TTATAATCCGTTATCATATCATCTAATACCTTTTTATCGCAATGATTTACTTTAATTATGTTTTTTAAACATTCTGTCAATTCATAATCCAAAATTTTACCTTTAAATACTTTCTTCCTATAGTTATAACCATTAATTGCACTCATTTCATCTTTATTTAAATCTGTCAAAGAATCAGGAAGAGTTTTTGGAAATTTTGAATCATTCATTTCAGAAGCATATCGCCCTAATGCAATGGTGTAACTGCTATTATCAATTGCCTTTTCATCGTTCAAATCTATTTGTTTTAAGAAATCATAATAGCTATCTGGAAGGTCTTTGTATGTAATTTTTTTTGTTGATGGGTCGTAATCAACCTTAAACATCCATTTCGGATTTACATAACGGTACTTAATGTTTGATTCCTCATAATTTTTCAACTCTTTACTCAAGCCTGGTGTTGAATGTTTTTTATAAAATTCCTTTTCGGTATTCATAATACTATCAACATAAAATTTGAATTTATCACCGTCCTTAAATTTCCTATAGGCATTTGCTTTTTTATCAAATTCCTATAACAATTCGGCTGCCATATAATTATTATCCTCTCCGCCCTTGCCTGAATAATTTATGGTAGAATCAAAATTTTTATAATTAACCAACAGGTGAATACTATCCCCTGGAATCAAGAACAAATCACTATGTTCATCGCCAATAAGAAGGTCGGCATGCATCGCTTTATTCCAAAGAAATCGCATTGAAAAATTTCCTTTGGAATCAATAGAAACCTTCTCCGCAGTTTCCTGAACCCATTCAATAGGATTGTTATAATAAAACACCGAAACCTCTTTGTTTTCGCCAAGGTTCTTCACTTCACCGGAAATAAAAACTATTTGCGATATACAGGTAAATGCAAATGATAACTGAATAAATACAAGTGCTAATGTTTTCATAGTAATTAGATTTTATTTTTTATAGTCTGCAAATCTAATATAAATATTAATAAACAAAACTTCTCTTCACGTCCTGCTAATTTCCCCCATCCTTCCCCCAGCAAAAACACCACCCATTTCGCCCTCCAAATCCCACTTCCAATCCTCTAAAATAAATCTTTCGAAGAAACTCAAAAAGTTTGGAAGTATTTAGCAAACGTCTGGAAGTATTTACTAACCAATTGGAAGATCGGAGAAACCAATTGGAAGTTTGGAGTAACCAATTGGAAGTTTCGAGCAACCAATTGGAAGTTGGTAGCAAACAAATGGAAGTTGGTTCAAACGATTGGAAGTTGGCTCAAACGATTGGAAGTTTGGAACAACCAATTGGAAGTTCGGAACAACCAAATGGAAGTTCGGAGAAAACAATTTGAAGGTTGCAACACACCTCTGGAAGTCAGCAACCATCCTCCAGACGTTTTTGAGTTATTTTTAATTTTTCGGCTCGAAAAAACAAAAATATAGAACGTGGCTGTTGGTAAGGCTTTATTGTTTTTGTTGGTATACATTTGAAAATTTCAAATTATTAAATAAAGCAGCCATAAATTCACCCTGGGAATCGGATTTTTCACTTAAAACAGCACTTGTTTTTACCTGCTTTTTTGCCATTAAATTCATGCCCTAAAATTCTATTAATAATGGGCTTTATTTCTATTCAGTTTAAAATAAAAAAGTTTTACGGAGAATTTTATAGGTCAACTCTTATAGGGATGAAGACAACAGATTTCTTGAAGAGATGTATGACGAACTAAGAAAAAATCTTAATGAGCTTTGCAATCCCTGAATTCGTAATGAAAGTATAATTCCTTCCTGAATCGACTTTTCTAATTCTTAACCCGTTTATGTTTCCAACGACGGTGAGACCATAGCCATATCTCTGGTTTCTTAATGATTTCCTGTTCTAATCTTTTGATGAATGTTTCAGAGATTTCATTCTCAATAGTATCTTTCGGATGCTCGAATAATAGTTCTGCTGATATTTCATAATACCCTCTTTTGACTCTGTCTATATTGATGAAGACTATTGGTGAGTCGAGTTTCTTTCCGATCTTCTCTGCCCCTGTGAATACAGGGGTTTCCTGGTTTAGGAACATTGTCCAATAAGCTGTTTCAGGGGGAGGGGTTTGATCTGCAATGAAGGCTGTTGCTGTTATGGAATTCTTATTCGCAAGCATATCACGCAGGGTGGAATGCACCTTTATCAAACGGGTTCCAAACATGGTGCGAGTTTTTACCATGAGGTCTTCAAAGTATTTATTCGATAAGGGTTTATAGATAACATAGAGCTGATATTTGGTTTGTAAAGTAAAGGAAGAGCCCGCCATTTCCCAGTTTCCATAATGTCCCATCAGGAGGATAAGGCTTTTCTTCTCTTCAAATAACTTATCAAACAAGGCAGTATCCTTAAATTTAATATGCTTTAGGGTTTGTTTTCTTGACATGGTTAATTTTTTAAAACTTTCCAGGGTCAGGTCGCAGAGATAGGCGTAATATATCTTGCTAAGTCTATTAATTTCCTTGGTGCTCTTTTCAGGAAATGACTTACGGAGATTTTGTTCTACGACATTTCTTCGATATTTGATGATATAATACAGAAAGAAATACATGACATCAGATATTCTATACATCAACCAAAACGGAAGAAAGGAAAGGAGATATATGAACGGGAGAATTAAATAAAATAGGAAACCTTGCATGGCGCAAAGATACTTTTTTTAGTTATTAGTTATGAAGTATGAGTTATGAGTATGCACAAACAGTGAACAGTGAATAATACCACACTATTCACTGTTCACCATTAACTATTCACTATTCACTGATTTTTCTATTTTTGCATCATGAATAAAAGGAAAAGGTTTTGGTTAGTTTTAATATCTCTGTCACTCGGTACGGGGCTTTCAGCATTGATGTTAATTTCACATTATAAGACTGCGAATTCACAATTGATGGGGAATATCTTTATCAATTTACTATTCTCAATTGCTATTGTAGTAGGTATTTCCATCTTCTTTTCCAGAATGAAAAAATAATAATAATGGTGAATAAAAAGAATATATTATTAGGCGCACTTTGGTTGATTATTCAACAATTTGCTTTTGCTCAATCATCTGGAAAAGAAGAAAAGATTCAAGTTTTTCAAAGCGCTCAAATGGATTCATTGGAGCAACAATATATTGAATACAATGCCCATAAAACAACCCAAACAGGCTATAGAGTTCAGATTTATTTTGGCAATCAAAGAGTAAAAGCAAATGATGCTAAAACAAATTTCTTAATGAAATATCCGGATGAAGATGTCTATTTGCTTTATCAGCATCCAAATTATAAAGTGAGAGTTGGAGATTTTAAAACTCGCTTAGAGGCTTATCGGTTTTATAGAAAGATTCATCCTGATTTCGGATCAACTTTCATTGTAAGAGACGATATTAAGAAACGACAAAACTAGTTTCTTAAATCCTTCCCCCAGGATAGTTTTTCTCGAATTGTTTTAAGGAAGTTTTCGTTACTCATTCTTATCAGATTCACACAAAAAATTTCCTTCCTGACGGCTAATTGAACAGAGGACGGAATAGTCACTGACCGAGAGTCTAATGATGCCATAAAGTACTGACTCCTTCCCTCCAATTCCAAAGTAATTACACTCTTATCTGATACAACAATCGGACGAACATTCAAATTATGCGGAGCAATAGGGGTGATAACAAAGTTCTCAGATTGAGGCATCATTATAGGTCCTCCGCAACTCAAGGAATACCCAGTAGAACCTGTAGGTGTAGCTATTATCAATCCATCAGCCCAATAGGTATTCAGATATTCACCATTCAGATAAGTATGAATATTCATCATAGAAGATGTTTCCATCTTGTGAATGGTCAATTCATTCAAACCATAATTTACTTTCCCAAATAAATCAATTGAAGTTTCGAGGCGAAGAAGTGTACGCTTATCCAAAGAAAAATGTCCTTTGTCAAGACTTTCAATTGCAAGAAGAACATTGTCTTTTGAAACTCCAGCAAGGAAGCCCAATCTACCTGTATTAATTCCAACAATAGGAATACCACTATCCCTTACAAATTCTAATGTATCAAGCAATGTCCCATCACCACCGATGCTGAAAAGAAAGTCCACTTTATCTTTTAAATCCTCATGATCATGAAAAGTTCGATAAATGGAATTATTGGTTAAATAAGGAATCAGAAAATCATTTAAAGGTTTATGAATATATATTTCCGCACCAATATTTTCAAGAAGTAACAACACTTTATCAAAAAAAGGATCCGGCTCCGAACTTATAATGCGACTATATATTGCTATCTTCATTTGTAATCAATTTGGTTGCAAAGATAGAAAGAATTACTGTAAGACATTTCAATAGTCAACTAAGTTATTTGATATGTATTAATCAATAATGATAGCAAGAGTATTTCCTTAAATCAAATCAAACAAAGATTCTAAACCTACAGGACGTTCAGTAGTATAACCTTCTGCGTATTGTACATTTATTATTCTACCGAATTCTATGGAACGTGCCAATAAAAAATCCATAAAATCTTTTGTTGAAATAGGAGTTTCAGGTTCATCGGAATCAGGATTATAGAACTGAGATTTAAAGGATTTTATCACTTCAATTTTCTTTTCCATAAATTGGCTAACATCAATTACAAAATCAGGTTTTATATACCTATCTTGAATGTAATGATAAACGGCTTTGGGCTTCCATGAATTTTGAGATTCATTATCATCACCTATAGTTTTAACTTTTATCAGCCCTGAAAGGAAACAACTCTCAGAAATAAGTTGAGATGCTCTTCCATGATCAGGATGACGGTCAGAGATTGCATTGGCAAGAACTATCTCAGGCTGGTACTTTCTTATTTTCTTAATAATCTCAATCTTATTAATAGAATTTATTTCAAATAAACCATCTTCCATAGAGAGCGTCTCTCTGGCATGAATACCCATTAATTTTGTTGAAGCAATACTTTCAGTCGCCCTGATTTCAGGAGTTCCGCGAGTACCTAATTCCCCTCTGGTCAGGTCAATAATTCCAACCTTATTATTAAGATGTAAATGTTTTAAAAGTGTACCGGCGCATCCCAACTCAACATCATCTGGATGAGCACCAAAGGCAAGAATATCTAACTTCATCCAATCTTATTTATTCCCTTTAACCCACTTCACAATATCTGCATCTAATGGAGTAGAATTGGAAGGATGCCATGCAACCCATTTGCCGTTCTCATCAATAAGAAACTTATTAAAATTCCATTTTACAGTGGCATCTGAAACACCATTCAACGACTTATTACAAAGCCATTTATATAATGGTGCAATATCATCTCCTTTAACTGAAATCTTGGAAAACATTGGGAATGTTACGCTATAAGTTTTGGTACAGAAAGTTTTAATTTCAGCATCAGTTCCTGGCTCTTGATGACCGAAATTATTTGCGGGGAAGCCAAGAATAATAAATTTATCTCCACCATAAGTCTTGTAAAGTTCCTCCAACTGTTGATATTGAGGAGTATAACCACATTCAGAAGCGGTATTTACAATCATCACTCGTTTACCCTTTAGTTGGGTAAAGTCGAAGTCTTTCCCATCAATTGTTTTCATCTTGAAGTTATAGAAACTACTCACATTATCCTGTTTGTTACTCAGAAGAAACAGGCTGAACAAAGATATTATTAAAACTACACTTTTCATATTAATTGTTATTTTATAAGATTGCAAATATAAATATCTATTTAGAAATAATCAGCCTGTTATGCCTAAAATGGTGGCTCTTCATCCATATCATTCATCTTCGACTTCCTCGTAATCCTGGAAGGAGCAATAGCATTTTCGTTTGGAATTATAGTATCATAAGCCTCCTCGATGAATTCATGAGAAGTCAGATTTTCAAATTTGGCGAGCCTGTCAATAAATCTCAATTGAATGTCCTTCAATGCTCCATTCCTGTGCTTTGCGATGTTTATCTCAGCCATTCCGAGGGTAGAATTTCCATCTTCGTCTTGAGTAATATTATAATATTCCGGTCTGTAAATAAATAAAACCATGTCGGCATCCTGCTCGATGGCACCAGAATCACGTAAGTCAGAAAGTTGGGGCTTCTTAATTCCACCACGTGATTCAACATTACGACTTAACTGCGAAAGTGCAATAATCGGCACATCTAATTCCTTGGCTATACTCTTCAGAGCCCTTGAAATAGTTGATATCTCCTGCTCGCGATTACCGCCACGAACTCCCTCACCAGTAGTCATTAATTGCAGGTAGTCAATGATGATCAATTCAATATTCTTGGTCGTCTTCAATCTTCGACATTTAGCTCGTAATTCAAAGATTGATAGCGCAGGCGTATCGTCTATGTAAATCGGGGCATCTTCTAATTTAATAATCTTATTATTAAGATGATCCCATTCTGCATTTGTCAGTTGCCCTTTCCGCAATTTATCGGAAGGAATTTCGGTCTCTCCGGCAATCAAACGATTGACCAATTGAATGGACGACATTTCCAAAGAAAAGAATGCCACAGCATGCTTGAATTCAACAGCAGAATTCCTTGCCAAGGAGAGACAAAAGGAAGTCTTTCCCATACCTGGTCTTGCAGCCACGATAATCAAATCAGACTTTTGCCAGCCAGAAGTAACTCGGTCTAAATCGGTGAATCCTGTCCTTACACCAGTAACACCTTCCTCTTGTTTGGCAGCCTTTTCCATGTTCTGGATAGACTCGCGGATGAGGTCGGTCATGTCAGAATATTTCCTTTTAATATTCCCTTCTGCAACTCCAAATAAATTCCGTTCTGCACCATCCAAAAGATTAAAAACATCAATGCTGTCATCAAAGGCATCTCGAATGGTCTCTGATGAAATCCTGATCAACTCCCGCTGAATGTATTTCTGTAAAATAATCCGTGAATGAAACTCAATATTAGCCGCCGAGCCCACACGATTTGTGAGGCTCACAATGTATGAATCGCCACCCACTTCTTCCAGTTCGCCCTTCTTATGCAAGTCATTCCGAACAGTGAGAATATCCACCGGCTGCAAGGCGTGAAATAGCTGGTGAATACTGGTATAAATCTTCTGATGAGCTTCCTTATAAAAACACTCCGGTTTCAATATATCCACAACCTCTGAAATGGCATTTTTCTCTAACATCAAAGCCCCCAACACAGCCTCCTCAAGGTCAAGAGCCTGAGGAGGAAGCTTACCAAGGTTACTTGCTACATTAGCAGTAACGGCAGTCTTTTCGGCAGGTGTAGCCTTCGTATTTTTCTTAAAATTTCCTGTTTTTTCCATGCCGCAAAAATAGGGAATTCTTCGGCAGTTATTGTGTCAAAATTTATTATGGGTTTATTAACAAGTTTGAAGAGTTTTTCAACATGTTATAAACAAAAAGTTTATTCATGTGTTTATAACTTTTTTTGGTACAAAACCCACCTATTTCTAAACCCAGCCTTTGGCGAAGAACCTTAATAATCTCTATTAGACCTCTTTCATAATTGTTCTGTTAAAAGTTTAATGAAAGTCCCGGAGGGACAGTCTTTTGGTAATAAATTGCTCATGAAAAGGAATTAAGTCCCAGAGGGACGACATTTTGGTAATAAATCCTGACTAATATGAAAGGTCGTCCCTCTGGGACTTTAATAGGCATTGTTATGTTATTATTACTACCAAAAGTTCGTCCCTCTGGGACTGAATTATGAAAGAAGTCTATTTGAAGGCACCTGTTTTTTAAGAATAATTGATTGAGGAATAAAGAATTTCACGAAATTCCCCAGAAAAGCATATGCCGGAACCATTCCTGCATATGCCGGAAACAATTCGGCATATGCTGGAACCATTCCGGCATATCAGGAAATCATTTCCGCATATGCCGAAACCATTCCGGCATGTCAGGAAATCATTTCCACATATGCCGAAGCCATTCCGGCATGTCAGGAAATCATTCCGGCATATCAGGAAATGGATTCCTGATATGCCGGAATGCCTTCAGGAATTGCTTTTATTTTAAATGAAACTATGATTTACAGTATAAAAGCTGCTTTTTGTGTTAAATTAGATTCACCAAATAAAAATCCCTTTGGCAAATCCTTCCAAAATCCTATTTCCCAGGAATTCTTACTTTTGAGCGATGAATTCCATTTGTGAAAATAAGAAAAAAAAACAAGAATGGGATTTAGAAACGGGATGTTTGAGGAAGATTTAGTAGTTTTGGGAGGTGATGAAGAAAAAATAATAGGATTGGGAAATTAATTAGTCCCTATAAATAGGAGTATAAAACTAATATGATAAATCCAGATTTAAAGAAATTTTTCAACAAAACATTTTCTCCTTTCAGAAACATTTTGTAATTTTGTATTCCGAAATAAAAATACTGGAAATGAAAACATATAAACTAATCATAGTTTTTACCCTTGCCACATTCTTTTTATCTGAATTTAGTAATGGGCAACAGAATCATTCATCAAAAAATTCTCAACATATTGCTGTCAATTCTGATAAAACAAATTTCTCCCTGAAACCTTTCACCCCTTCATTTGTTCAGAATAAAGGACAATTTGACAAGTATGATATAAACATCAATCAGGCTGATCTTACAAGACCTGCTTATGGCAGCCAGATGGGAAATGCGATTGTTTTATTCAATAAGAATTCTATTCAGTTTGTGGAAAATGTCAATAAGAAAAAGGTAGAGGATATTGACGAAAAAGAACAATTTCCTGAACATGAGTTTGAAACATTTCGTCAAACAATGACTTTCGTAAATGCAAATCCGAGTGCTGAATTCATAACTGATAAAAGTGAACAGGGATATTACACTTATCCTGATCCTGCTATTAAGAATGGAACTATAACTGCCAATGCATGGAAAAGCCTTACTTTAAAAAATATTTATTCTGGAATTGATGTTGTTTATTCTTTTAAAGATGAAGGTGGAATAGAATATTCTTTTATCATTCAACCTGGTGCTGATGCCTCTGTTATCAAGGTCAATTGGAGTGGTGTGGATAATTTATTTGTGGATCAATCAGGGAATCTTCAGATGGAATCTCAAAACGGAAACTTTACAGATAAGGCACCAATTAGTTATTACCAAAACGAGGAAATTTCAAAGATTGATTCCAGATTTTCAGTGAAAGATAAAATAGTTTCTTTTTCCTTATCAGATTATGACCACTCAAAAACTTTAGTTATTGATCCCTGGGTAGTCAATCCAAATTTCACCACCTATAATAGTGCCTATGATATTGAACATGATCCATCCGGAAATATATATGTCTATGGTGGTGCAAGCCCTTATCAGTTGAAAAAATTTACTTCTAATGGTGTTCCCATTTGGGCTTACAACACCAGTGCTAGTGGTTATTATGGTGATTTTACTCTTGATGCTGCTGGCAATGCTTATGTAATTTATGGTCCATGGAATGATGCATGTTTGAAAATTAATCCATTAGGCACATTGGTTTGGAGTGTTATAAATTCATCAAATAATTCAGATGAAATTTACCGTATCTATCCTAATCCAGCAAATGGACAGTTGGAAATTATGGGGATGAAATTTGATTCAACAGGTTTTATTAGACCGATGGTAGTAAATATTGATCCAAATACAGGGGGGTATTCTCCATATTATTTGTATCCAACTGCTCTTAAAGGTGAAGATCGTTGTATGTCTGTTGATGCGAATGGAGATGCATTCGGTTTGGTTTTTTCAGCAGTTTCAGCAACTAGTATTCCTGCGACTAATATTCTTTGGAAGGTTAATTCAGCAAATACAACATTGACTTCGGTGCAAGATGGATATTCGCTTACTGAATCAGAGCCTAGTAATACCGATTCCGATTTCTCCGGTTACAATGGAACAGCAGTAAGTTCTTGCGCGGTATTTACTTATGATGGTATTACCGTCAAAAAGTGGGATAAAACAACCCTTGCACTTCAAGGCAGTGTTGTAATTCCGGGAGGTATCGCATATACTACTGCTGGTCTGTGTACTGATTCATGCGGTAATGTTTACGTGGGCGGTCCAAGCAGTATTATTGAATATGATAACAATCTTACTCTTGTCACATCTGTAGCAACCACAGGTCGAGTATATGGCGTTAATAATGGAAATGTTCCAGGTGAAATTCTTGCATGTGGTCAAGGTTTCTTCGGTTCTTATACTTTTCCGGTTTGCACAACATCTACAACTGATTCCTCTGAGAATATCAATGTGGTTTCCTGTCAAAGTTCCTCAGTAAATCTTGTAGGAGCCACCAATGGAACCGGCTATATTTGGTCAACCGGTGCCACTACTGATTCTATCACTGTTACCGTACCCGGAATGTATTGGGTGCATATTACCGGTGCTACACTTTGCGCCCAAACGGTCAATATTGCTGATACTTTCAATGTTTCATTCTACACCCCGCCCTTTCAGTTTTTATTTTCCAATAATAATAGTGGTCTATAGATACCGACATTCATTTTCTATTAAATTAAGTCATATTAAAATATATAGGCAGAGGGAATCTGGAAGAATCCAGTTTTAACATTTCCCCAAAATCTTAACATTTGCATTTTTCAACCTCCTTATTTTCAAATATTGAAATTTTTAATTATACAAATTAATTTATGTGGAATAATGATGTATTTTATTTTAAGAACCAATCTATTATATAATTAATGTATCAATAAATCGCCTAAACAATATTCATTATTTCCCGTCCCATCGTCCAGTTCCTGCAGGAACTGGACGATGGGACGTGTCCGAATGCATGTTTCCTGCAGGAATATTCCATCGGGACGTGTCCGAATGCATGTTTCCTGCGGGAATATTCCATCGGGACGTGTCCCACTGAATTGTTCTTTTAGGAAAGTAATAAGTGGACATGTCCCAATGTCATGTTTCTTGAAATTTTAGCCATTCCCAAAAAAATTCCTCGTCAAATCTGTGAAGATTATGACGAGGAAAATTGGAACCTAACACCTGAAGGGTATAAAGGAGAAAAACCCAAAAGGAACGTGGATAGATGAGCAATCGTATCTATGATTTTTTCTTTCATCCTTTTATGCTACTGACCTTTGAACATTGATTTTTGGCTTTTTCTTTTGCACCTTTTTCGGTTTGACAGTGTCTGGCATTGGGTTGTTTGGCGGTAGCATTCCGAGCTTCCAGTAATTTAGGTTCGAATCAAACCCTTTGCGGCAATGGTCCTGTCACTTTGGATGCTGGAAATACTGGTGATACTTACCTCTGGAATACCGGTGCCACTACCAAAACAATTTCTGTGAATACTTCAGGCACCTATCTTGTAACTATAAGCAATCCCGCATGTGCTGGTACCGATTCCGTTACTATTACATTCATCCCTGCCCCAATTGTAAATCTCGGTCAGGATACCACATTATGTCAAAACCAAACCGTAACTCTTAATGCAGGAAACCCTGGATTAACTTATCTCTGGAGTACAGGAGCCACAACTCAAACAATCATTGCAGACAGCACCGCAAGTTATTCTGTAACCGTCAGCAATGGCAATTGCGTAGCCAAAGACACTATAATTGTTTCAGTGGTGAGTCCTCTTGTTATTAATTTAGGTCCAGATATGACTCTATGCTCAGGACAGTCCTTTACATTGAATGCCGGGAACCCCGGCGCAACATATAGATGGTCTGATGGAAGTGCTTTAGATACCTTGCATGTTACGAATACCGGAATATATTGGGTTCAGGTCAATATAGGCACATGTGTCGGAAGCGATACTATTCGAGTTACTTTTGATACCGCTGTTAGTGTAAATCTTGGTCCTGATATAAATTTATGCCCTGGGCAATCCTGTATTTTGAATGCCGGAAATCCGGGTCTCCCCTATCATTGGTCAACCGGTGCCACTTCTCAAACCATCACAGCTTCTATTTCAGGAAATTATTGGGTAGGTGTCGGCAGCGGAATATGTATTAAATATGATACCGTAGCGGTAAATGTCTATAAAGTTCCTCCCATTCCATTAAGCAATGATACTTTTATCTGTCCGGGATACCAGTTAGAGCTGTTTGCAGGCAAAGATTATGTGACCTATACATGGGTGCCCGGAGGCTATGGCTCCCCTTCTATCGTTATCTATCAACCCGGGACCTACATTGTTTATGTTACCGATACCAATGGATGTCAGTCAACCGGCTCCATTCTCGTTCGTAATTTCTGCCCTTCCGAAATATACGTTCCCAATTCCTTCACCCCTAATGGTAATGGAATAAATGATAAATTCTTTGCTTATTGTGACAGTTGTTTAGATTTTCACATCTATATTTTCGACCGCTGGGGCGAATTGATTTATGAATCTACAGATATTTCGCAAGGCTGGGATGGGACTTACATGGGGAATAATGTCCCCCAAGGTGTCTATGTTTATCGAATAGATTATCAACTTTATGATTATCTCCAGTTAATAAAACATAACATTTATGGAACCGTGAACTTGGTTCGTTGATGCTCTTAATCTAAAAGCTCAATTAAGGTTTTACACCTGAAAATAAGGTTTTATAACGGAAAAAAAAACGCACGGAGACATTAGTTTAAAGCAAGTATCAACTGGTTTAATGAGAGTATCAACTGGTTTAATGAGAGTATCAACTGGCTTAATGAGAGTATCAACTGGCTTAATGAGAGTATCAATTAGTTTAATGAGAGTATCAACTGGTTTAATGAGAGTATCAATTAGTTTAATGAGAGTATCAACTGGTTTAATGAGAGTATCAATTGGCTTGAAGAGAATTTTAATTGGCTGATAGAAAACTATTTTTGGGTCTATTAAATTAACTGTGTCAAGAAAGTCATGATTTCAGTTTTTGAGTAAAATCCAGGTCTTCTTATTGAGAATTTTTAGGCTTTATTAAATCGACATTCTGATGTAATTCAATAATAGAATAAGGAAACAATTAAAGAATTACGAATTCCAAGGATTAACTGGAGATTCTCCTTTATGTTTAATATAACTACCGTGTACCCACATCTTTTCCTTAAAACATAATTTTGATAATAAATTATTATTATGCCTCAAATTACAAAAGGAATAAAAACACTTCTACCTCGATTACGGGACCCTATGTCACTATAACCGGCTCCTTAATCTCGATAACCAGACCCATTACCTCGATAACCAGACCCACATACTCGATAACCAAACGCATTATCTCGATAACCAGACCCACATACTTGATAACCAAACCCGTTATCTCGATAACCGGTTTCATAATCTCGATTGAGGGCTTCGAAGTCTCGATTGAGGGCTTCGCAAAGACGATTAAGGAGCTTTTTATGTCTCTGGGAAGTTTTTCGACCCTCTCCAAAACCGTCTTTTCAACGGGAAAAGCCGAAATTTTAGAGAATTTGGGGTTTGGGCACTCCTTCTATTATCTACCGTGTAACCACATCTTTTTTCATTGACGTTGGCTTTAGCCAACGGATAAATTGGCAAACAACAATGGGCTTTAGCCCCAAATTAATAGGATTTTTGGCTAAAGCCAATTAATATTTCCTTATCTATCCGTTGGCTAAAGCCAAAGGCAATGAATAAACAATTCAAAAAATGATGTGGGTACACGGTAGTTAATATAAAGGTAACAAAAGTCATTTTTTAGTCTCTTTAAATTTTTGCATCTTTGCAGCCCCAAGATTTTTGGTATTTATATATAAATAATTCCCCTTGAAAATAGCCATTCCCAAAGAAACTAAGGAAAAAGAGAATAGAGTCGCGCTCACTCCCGATGTTGTAAAAAGTCTGATTGCCGCCGGTTTTGAATGTATCGTCGAGAAAGGTGCTGGATTGAATTCCTACTTTTCGGATGATATGTATATTAATAGCGGCGCGACCCTAATTCCCGATGCCAAAACGCTCTATGGGCAAGGGGATGTGGTCGTGAAAGTTAACGTTCCGAATGCAAGCGAAATAGCGATGATGAAGGCGGATGCTATCCTGCTTTCTTTTATGTGGGCTGCCACGAATCCTGAATTGGTTGCAGCATTGGCGGAGAAGGGGATTTCGAGCTTTTCGGTGGATGCTATTCCACGTATTTCGAGGGCGCAGAAGATGGATGCTTTGAGTTCTCAAAGCAATCTTGCCGGGTATAAAACGGTGATTATGGCTGCCGATACTATTGGGAAGATTTTCCCTTTGATGATGACTGCCGCCGGAACTATCAAGCCCGTGAAAGTGGTGATTATGGGTGCCGGTGTGGCAGGGTTGCAGGCAGTGGCGACTGCAAAAAGGCTTGGGGCTATTGTGGAGGTTTCTGATATTCGCCCTGAAACCAAGGAGCAGGTTGAGTCGCTTGGCGGGAAGTTTATTGAATTGAAAGGCGATGATTCTATCAAGACCGAAGGAGGATATGTGAAGGCTGTTAGCGAGGAATTCTTAAAGAAACAACAGGAGTTATTATTCAAACATATTACCGATGCTGATATTGTCATTACTACGGCTTTGATTCCGGGAAAGAAAGCACCTGTTTTAGTGACGGAGGATATGGTTAAGAACATGAAATTCGGCTCTGTGATTGTTGATATGGCTGTGGAACAAGGCGGAAATTGTCCTTTAAGCGAATTGAATAAGACGGTCGTGAAACATGGCGTTACGATTATCGGAGAAGCTAATCTTCCGAGTCTTTTGCCAATGAATGCAAGTGAATTATATGCCAAGAATATTCAGGCTTTCTTATTGCATCTTGCAACAAAGGATGGTTTTAAATGGGAGATGAATGAAGAGATTACGAAGGGTTCTTTGATTACTCATAAGGGGCAAATAGTTCATCCTTCACTTGCTAAACCAGTGATGGCTTAATTTTAATTAAAGAGAAATAAAATCAGTTTAATAATGGAAGAAGTTGTAAGTTATTTGGGCCAGCATATAGATAAATTGTTTATCCTGATTCTGTCAATATTTGTGGGAATAGAAGTTATCGGGAAGGTGCCATCTGTATTGCACACCCCCTTGATGTCCGGCGCGAATGCGATACATGGAGTGGTAATTATAGGAGCCATAATCGTGATGCTTGAAGCAGATTCCAGTAATGTTTTGACATTGATTCTTGGATTTATTGCCGTGATATTAGGAACACTGAATGTTGTAGGTGGATTTGTAGTGACCGATAGAATGCTTGAACTTTTTAAGAAAAAACCAAAGAAATAAATCATGGATAACCATATTTTAAATATAATATACCTCATTGCTTCTGTCCTATTTGTAATAGGATTGAAGATGCTTAGTCACCCTGAAACTGCGCGGAAAGGGAATCTTTGGGCTGCATTGGGGATGCTGTTGGCTATTGCAGGAACTATTGTTCTTCATCATCATACTTCTTTGGAACCAATTAAAATCATCCTTATTATAGGAGGAATTCTTATTGGAACTATCATCGGTGCGGTAGCTGCCCGCAAGGTCAAAATGACGAAGATGCCAGAGATGGTTTCCTTGTTTAATGGAATGGGCGGAGCTTGTGCAGGGTTGATTTCATTGATTGAATTCTCGCATCTTCAGGAGGCTGCCACACCACCTGGAATGAAGACTTTATTCATCATTGTTTCAGGATTAATCATTGGAAGTATTTCCTTTTCGGGTAGTATGATTGCTTTTGCAAAGTTGAATGGAACCTTAGCCCAAGCCATTCGACTACCAAATTACAATCTGATTAATAATATCTGGTTACTTCTAACTGTATTCGCTGCCGGATTCATTGTATTCAGTGGCGTCACGCATGTTACGTTTATCTACGTCGTGTTTTTAATGGCATTGGTTTATGGGATAATATTTGTTGTTCCTATTGGGGGTGCTGATATGCCTGTTGTAATATCTTTGCTTAACTCATTCACTGGTGTTGCTGCGGCTTTCGGAGGATTTCTTTATCACAATCAGGTGATGCTTACCGGTGGAATATTAGTTGGTTCGGCAGGAACTTTATTGACTATCGTGATGTGTAAAGCCATGAACCGTCCTCTGTTTAATGTCATCTTCGGAGCATTTGGTGAGAGCCATACCAAGACAGGGGCAGGGCAGACTATGGTCGGTACTATCAAGGATATTTCCATCAGCGATTTGGCGATATTAATGAATTATTCCAAGAAAGTAATCATTGTTCCCGGGTATGGATTAGCGGTGGCTCAAGCACAACATGTCATTCATGAACTGGAATTATTACTTGAGGAAAGAGGTGTGGAAGTCAAGTATGCCATTCACCCTGTTGCGGGACGGATGCCTGGTCACATGAATGTCTTGCTTGCCGAGTCTAATGTATCTTATGATAAATTAGTGGAGATGGAAGAGATTAACCCTGAATTTGCGAGCACTGATGTGGTACTTGTAGTTGGTGCTAATGATGTTGTGAACCCCGCCGCTCACAACGATCCTGCAAGTCCTATCTATGGAATGCCTATTCTTGATGTTGAGAATGCACATCATATTATTGTCAATAAAAGAAGCATGAATGCCGGATATGCTGGCATCGAAAATGAGCTTTTCTACAATCCTAAGACCAGTATGTTGTTTGGTGATGCAAAGGTTGCTTTGACTAAGCTGGTTGCGGAATTGAAGACTATGTAATTTTGTCTTTAATTTCCTACATTTGCGCCCCCAAATAATATATTATATATGACAAGAACAGACAGAACTTTTACAATGATTAAGCCTGATGGCGTAGCAAACGGATACACAGGCGCTATTTTAAACAAGATTATCGAAGGCGGCTTTAAAGTTGTCGCAATGAAGTATCTTCAACTTTCTTCCGAACGGGCAGGGGAGTTTTATGCAATACATAAAGAGCGTCCTTTTTATGGAGAATTAGTTAAATATATGTCTTCAGGACCTATCGTGGCAGTGATTCTTGAAAAGGAAAATGCTATTGAAGATTTCAGGACATTAATTGGTGCTACTGACCCTGCTAAGGCAGCTCCCGGCACTATTCGTAATCTTTATGCAAAGGATATTTCAGCCAATGCCGTTCACGGTTCAGACAGTAATGAGAATGCTGCAATAGAAGGAGATTTCTTCTTCAGCAACTTAGAAAGATTTTAATTAAATATAAATAATATGGAAGCAGTAAAAGAACTTTTAGATAAATCAAAACAACAATTCCTGGATGAGTTATTAGAGTTGTTGAGAATTCCTTCGGTGAGTGCAGACCCTAAGCATAAGCCTGATGTAGCAAGGGCAGCAGAGTATGTAAAGAAGAAATTAATTGATGCTGGAGCGGATAAAGTTGAGGTCTTCCCGACGAAAGGTCACCCTATTGTTTATGGTGAAAAGATCATTGATGAAAAACTTCCTACGATAGTTGTTTATGGTCATTATGATGTTCAACCTGCTGACCCGATTAATCTCTGGACTTCACCTCCTTTCGAGCCTGTTATTAAGGATGAAAAGATTTATGCAAGAGGTTCCTGCGATGACAAAGGACAAGTTTATATGCACATAAAAGCTTTTGATTTAATGATGAAAACCAAGACCCTTCCTTGCAATGTTAAGTTCATGGTGGAAGGAGAAGAAGAGGTCGGTTCAGCTAATCTCGGCGACTTTGTGAAGGCTAATAAAGATAAACTCAAAGGCAGCGTAATTCTTATTTCTGATACCTCAATGATTGCGAATGACATCCCATCTATTGATGTTGGTTTGCGAGGTTTGAGTTATGTTGAAGTAGAAGTTACAGGTCCTAATCGTGATCTTCACAGTGGCGTTTATGGCGGTGCTGTAGCAAACCCATTAAACATCCTTTGCAAAATGATTGCTGATATGAAAGACGAAAACAATCATATTACCATTCCAAATTTCTATGATGATGTCCAGGAACTTTCCCAAGCGGAGAGAGATGAGATGGCAAAAGCACCCTTTAGTTTGGAAGCTTACAAGAAAGATTTGGACATCAAAGAGATTCTTGGAGAGACCGGATATAGTACTCTTGAACGCACCTCCATTCGCCCGACATTAGATGTCAATGGCATCTGGGGAGGATACATTGGCGAGGGTTCAAAGACCGTTCTTCCTTCAAAAGCTTCGGCAAAGATCTCTATGCGCCTCGTTCCAAATCAAAGCAGCGAAAAGATTACAGCCCTCTTCAAAAACTATTTTGAGAAGTTCGCGCCACCTTACGTGAAGGTCAAAGTTACTGCCCATCATGGCGGCGAACCTGTCGTTACTCCCACAGATTCCATCGCTTTCAAAGCATCCAGTATGGCTATGGAAAAGACCTTTGGCAAGAAACCCATCCCTACCCGCAGTGGCGGCAGTATTCCTATCGTTGCGCTGTTTGAAAAGGAACTGGGAATGAAATCTGTTCTGATGGGCTTCGGATTAGATTCCGACAACATCCATTCTCCCGATGAACATTACGGAATCTTCAATTACATGAAAGGAATTGAAACCATTCCTTATTTCTTTAAGTACTTTACCGAACTAAGTTCAAGCACTAAGGTTTAAAATTATAGGCAAGCGACCTGAAAATTAATTCAGGATGTTAAAACTGTAATCACAAAGATCTTTAAAGAGTAGCATTCTACTCAGAACAGTAATCTTCATTATCTTGTTGTTGCTCCTAAAAAGTCGCAATCACAAGACAATGAAAGGAAATAATTCAATTGAAATGGACACTTGACAATTTATAAAATGTCAAATTGTACAATGCTCCTTTTTTTAAGCTTTAATACAATTTATGCTACCACAACCGTCTGAAATGATTCTATGTAATATTGATAAGAAATAAGTTGAATAATGTTTTCTTCGGTTATTGCTTTTTTGATTACCTTATCCAAATACATTTGGAGTTCGTTCATTGTCTTAAACACTTGAAGATTGATTTCTCTTTTTAAGACCCACCATACTTTTTCAGCGGGATTCAATTCAGGACTGTAAGGAGGTAAAAAAACTAAAACAATATTATCGGGGATCTTTAATTTATTAGCTTTGTGAAAAGCCCCATTGTCAAGGAACATGATTTTTAATTCTGAAGGTTGTTCCATTGCAAATTCATTTAAGAATAGTTGAAATGTAGCGGCGTTACAAAAAGGCAAATCAAGCATAAAAGCGTTTCCGGTAACAGGTGAAAAAGCACCAAACAAATAAGTACTCTCGTATTTATGATGATAAGGGCAGATAGGTTTTACACCCTTTGCGGTTAATCTTTTGCCCACTCGGGTGAACAAACCAAACCTGCTTTCATCTTGAAAATAAATATTGATTGTTTTAAATCCGCTTCCTTTTCCTGATACTATTTCCCCGAGCGTAGGGAGGAGTTTTTTTTGAACTCTTCCGTTGCCTCAATATCCTTTTTTACGTGGCTTTTACGAACTACTTTAATTTTGCACCAAAGGTTCTTTGAACATATTTATGAACGGTTTGGTAATGAATTGCAGGCAAATAATTCTCTTTTATCCATTCATGCAATTCCTTATAACTTTTAAAGCCCTCTTTGGGATTGTTGAGTTTTTTCTCAATCTCTTTTTTGATATGTTCTTTAATAAGTGGTTTTGCATTACCTGACCGATTAAAGGCAAGCAACTTTTCAAGACCTCCATCAACATAGGATCTTCGCCATCGTTGAGCAGTGTCAGGATCAACTCCTAATTGCATTGCTAAATCCATTTTACTCAAAGGGATTGCAGACTTCTTCAAAAGAATCAACATTTGGATTCGGCTCTTTAAGTGTGGAGGTTGTTTCTTTAAACAAGACTTTAAAGTAGGTAAGTCTTCTTTGATATGAACATAAAGGGGTTTTGCCATAGGGAGGCGAAATTAACTCATAATAGCTCGAAAAATGAAGTCCATTACAAAAATATTTCAACAAGAGATTGTTAATATATAGCCGGATTTGGTTTTAGAAATGGTGTAAAATAAGGTCAAATTGTACCAATGCTTCTTTTTTGAAGCTTTAATTCAAAATATATGATTCAATAATGGTAATATATAATTTTGTCAGTGAGGTATATGTTAATAGACATAGTTGACTTCTTCGGAAAACAGAACACGGATTAAACGGATACTACCGATAAGAAAAGATATTTGTGTTGCCTGTTCGAATCTTTGTGTAAATGGTTCGAACTGGTGTGTTGCGGGTTTGAATCTTTGTGTAAATGGTTCGAACTGGTGTGTAGCCGATTTGAATCTTGTGTAAATGGTTCGAACATGTGTGTTGCGGGTTTGAATCTTTGTGTAAATGGTTCGAACTGATGTGTAGCCGATTTGAATCTTGTGTAAATGGTTCGAACATGTGTGTTGCGGGTTTGAATCTTTGTGTAAATGGTTCGAACTGGTGTGTCGCGGGTTTGAATCTTTGTGTAATTGATTTGAACTGGCAACACAGGAAGAGGTCTCTTTCACGTTCGAAAGAGACTCTTTGACGCTCGCAAGAGATCTCGACACGCTTGGAAAACATTGTTAAAAAAAGATTGGCACAAAAAAATGGTTTAATTATATAATTAATAGTATGTGTAACATTAAAAAAGATCAGAAAGTGATGTTAGGTTGATAGGATTACTAACCTGTCCACTATCTGGGTCGTCAGAGCCCATTTAGGGCGGGCTAGCAAGGATTTATTATAATTGGGTCTGGCGAAGCCTCGCTTGCAGGCATCCGCGTTAAGCGAAAAAAAATAGTCATATAGCCTTCAATTTTTAGAACTCCTCTTAAAAACAACATAGCTTGCTCCTATTACATCTATTATAATCTCGCAATTTGATAAAGTAATTGGTAAAATGAAAAAGCATTTTGGTAGAATTGGAATGATGCAATAAGTGATTTAGGAGCCTAATGTTAGTGGCATCTTATTTGGTATTTCATCTTTATGTATAAGAAAGTAATGTCATAAACGATGAAGACCCTCATTCTTGTCCGCCATGCAAAAGCAAGCAAAGGCATGAGAAATGTTAATGATATTGACCGCCCTTTGTTGGAAAGTGGTATCAAGGAAACTTATCTGATGGGGCATTTTCTGAAGAAAAATAACTATAAAGCCGACCTGATAATTTCCAGTCCTGCGGTGAGGGCATATAGCAGGGGCTTCATCCTGGCAAGGATTTCGGAATATCCTTCGAAGAAAATCAAGATTAATGAAAACCTTTATCAGAAGGGCGAGAAAGGATATTACGATGTATTGTCCGAGCTTAAAAATAAACATAAAACGGTGATGCTGGCAGGACACAATCCTGATTTTGAAAATGTGGTGAAACGATTGTGCAATCAATTCGATAACGAAGTTCCGCCAGGCAGTGTCATTGTGATTCAATTAAAGATCAATGATTGGGATGAAATAAAGAATGTTAAAGGCGAAGTCAGGTTCTTTAAATTCCCAAAAGGTAGGTAATTCAAAATAATTTTAATCATAATAAATAAGAATCAAAATGGAAAAGAAAAAAGCAGTATCCGCAAAGGCAGCAACGCCCGCGAAAGCAAAGACAACACAAGCAAAATCAACCGCAATGCCAGCGAAGAAAACCGCAGCAGCAAAGAGTGCAACAGCAACGGCTGCAAGGAAATCGCCATCGGAAAAGCAATCAAATCAAACCACAAGCAGCCAGGCAAAACTCAATCCTGTGAAGACCAAAAAGGTCATTGAGTTTCATCAATCCGCCGCGAAACATCATGATGATGCAGCGACTCATCATCGTAAAGCTATCGAACATTATGAATCTGGCGATCATGAGAAAGCTTTCCAGGCAACCGTTAAGGCTCATGGCTTTCTTGATTGGCTGAATAAGTTGAGAGGAAAGCTGTAAAATAGCTGACCTAACATTGGGGAATTACTAAGATAAAAATATCATGAAATATGTGTTGGTTCTCGGCAGGTTTTTGTATTCCTTAATCTTTCTTTTTACGATGAAAGGGAATTTTACAAGCCATGCAATAGAATTCGCCGAATCTAAGAATGTACCACTGGCATTCATCATGGTTCCACTATCGGGAATCATTGCCATCATTGGAGGATTGAGTATTCTATTAGGTTATAAAGCAAAGATTGGTGGGTGGTTGATAATCATTTTTCTAATCCCCGTTACCTTCCTCATGCACGCCTTCTGGAATGAAACAGATCCCATGCAGATACAAATGCAGGTGGGGAATTTTATGAAGAATATGGCACTGATAGGAGCCGCAATATATATCACCTATTTCGGTGCTGGTCCGATTAGTATTGACAGCTTGATTAGCCGCACTGGTTCTTAATAAACTCTATTATCAAAGACTCTTCTGACTATAGGCTTTGCAAAAGTAAAATTTATCATGAGTGATTTATCAATAATATTGGATAGCCAACTGCAAGACTACTTTATCAAGTATGGTTATATAGGAATATATATCTGGTTCATTACTGTGGATCAGATAGCACCGATACCAGAGGAAATAACGCTTATGGTAATCGGATATTTCGGTGTACATGGAACCATCTCTCCAATCATTGCAGGACTCATTTCCATACTTGCATTTATTACCATTGATTCTATTTATTTTTATTTGACAAAGACTGGCAGCAGATTCCTCCATAAGGTCGTAGACAAACTCGAAAGCCCAAAGATGATGAAGTATAAAAACAAAATGATTGACCATACTTTTAAAACGCTTCTCATCTTATGTTTTATCCCAAGAATGCGACTGTTAGGACCCGTCTTTGTTGCATT
>Ga0206965_10139_pt1 | contig 22600 bp, 18 predicted proteins | sample Alteio_BWOrgHeat_26_FD_152973 | JGI IMG/M metagenome (GOLD analysis project Ga0206965, IMG submission 152973) | Enriched cells from forest soil in Barre Woods Harvard Forest LTER site, Petersham, Massachusetts, United States -... | ecosystem: Environmental > Terrestrial > Soil > Temperate forest >...
GATCAAAAAATGATAAGGCACGGCAACATTAAAGTAAACCATCACCAGGCCAACCGCTGCCCCTGCAAAACCGGCCATACTCCAGATACCATGGAAGGTGGCCATAATAGATTTGCTGTACAAAGCCTGCACCCCTACCCCTTGCGTATTAATGGACAGTGTCATCATATTACGCGCAGAACCGAAGAAAAACAGTACCACAATTAACTGCAGCATACTGTTGGCCAGGCCGATAAAAACAAGGATAGCGCATAAAAACAAAGAGCCTGACAGCATGATGGCCCTGCTGCTATATTTGCTCAACAACCAGTTGGAGATCGGCATGGTAAACATGAGGCCGATGGGCAGTGCAAACAATACTGTTCCCAATTGTCCGTCATTTAAATGAAGCCGGTTTTGTATTGTCGGGATCCGTGATGCCCAGGATGAAAACCCAAAACCCGAGATAAAAAAGAATATGGCAGCGCCTATACGGTATTGTTGAGGGGTTCTTGCTTGAATTGCTTCTTCGTTCACTAACGTTATAAAGTATAAAAATACGGTTTGGAGCTGAAAGCCGAAAGACGAAAGCGAAAAGCTTTTTAAGATGGGAAAACGGCAAAAATTTGAAGCTTTGGTCTTTTAGCTTTAAGCTTTCCGCTTATTTACCCGGCAGTTTTGCGAAAATAGAATATGCAAAGCAGGTATAAACAAAGTATCCCCAACAAAAAACCGCCCAGCACATCTGTAAACCAATGAGCGCCAAGATAAATTCGTGAAAAAGGGATAACAAAGATCAACAAGCCAGAAACCGATGCTACCGATATCCGCACAATTTTTGGAATGGTTTTTAAATGGTACATCAGCACTATTAAAAATCCAAAAAACACAATATAAAACAACACATGACCGCTTGGGAAGCTTTGCTCATAAACTTTTTGAACAATGCGCACCGTGGGCGCTGTTGGCCGGGGCCGGTTTACCAGCATTTTAATTAATGAACTTACCAGGCCGGATATTGAAGTCAGGAAAACACATAATGCTTCTTTCCGGTATTTAAAGATAAAAAATGACAGAGCACCTAATAGTACTACAATGGCCGAACCCGGAAAATACCCAAACCAGCTCGCCGCTTTCATGGTTGCATCCAGAAATGGATTTTGGTGCTCCTGTAGCTCCCTCGAAAATTTCAGATCAACAAATGAATGTGGGAAAATAACGACGAATACAGTCAGCACGACAAACCCGATACTGATGCCGCCCAATACAAAAATAACGATGTGCTTCTGGTATTTTTTAAAGATCATATTATGGTTTTAAACATACCTGCCTGTAAAATATTTTACTAACTATGCAAAAGAAGCGCGATATGTCATTATTGTTGCTTAAGTGAAAAGCTAAGACCTGAAAGCAAAAAGCAGAAAGACCAAAGCTTTTGTCTTTCTGCTTTTATCGGACATCAAAAACTCCCCCTTCAGGGGGCAGGGGGGCCTTGCCTATTTCCCCACTACAACCACATGGAAAGTGCCAGGTATTTGTTGTGGCCGTGGCCGCGGATTATCGGTAGTGGCTGCCGGGGCCGGTTTCATTTGCGCAGTAGGCAGGTATATTTTATGGGTAACAACATCAACACCAATGGTGCGTGCGCCGGGTTCAGTAGTGATGTTTTCCACCAGTTCAAATTTATCGGCACTTAATTCCCGAACAACGGTTATAGTACCTTCGCCGTTTGAGCTATAGGCTAATTTAAGCCCCGGGTCAAAGCCGGTACCATCACAACGACCAATGGGAAAGGTTGCCAGGATGGAACCGTTAGTGGCATCCAGCACAATCATCTTTTGGTTGCCGCCGCAGCCGATGAACAGGCGGTTAGTTTCGCGGTCCATTGCCAGGCCGGATGGTTCTTCGCCGCCGGTCAGTTTCCAGCGGTTTAATATTTTATAGGTGGCAGCGTCAATTTCAACTTCCTCGCCTGTATCTTCAATATTCACAAATACTTTTCCTTTACCATCCGACACACCTGTTTCAGGCTTGCCACCAAGCGGTATGGTTGCCACAACGCTATCTGTAGCTGCATCAATAACGGTAGCATTCTGGCTGCGACCGTTAAAGGCATAAACTTTTTTGGCAAAGTCGTCATAACAAATTGCATCAGGGTTAGTGCCTGCTGTTACCATTTTCAACACCTTGTTTGTGCTCAAATCAAAAACGGTAATGTTATTGGCCCTGCCATTGCTGGTGTAACCTTTATTAAAATCATGGGCGATAGCTATACCATGTACACCTTGCGTATTGGGGATATAACCAACTGAGTCGCCGGTTTTTGCATCCAGGATATTTACCTGCATACCATGAGAGACATACACTTTGCCAGAGGCTCCATCAGCTGTAATGTAATCCCACCCACCTGTGCTGTGAATCTGATAGTCAGCTAAAACGTGTAAGCCCGTTTTTGTTTGTGCCGATAAAAACAATGGCAAAATACAAACCATGCCAAGCAGCATGCAAAATGATTTAAGGATTGGTTTCATAATGGTTAATTTTTGAGTATAGTTAAGCATTAATTCTGGATAAATATTGGAGGGGGGGATGAAGTCCGAAAGTCGGAAAAGTCAGTAAAGTCCGAAAGATGACTGTCGGGTGTATAGAAGTCTGTTAAAACCAAGAAAGTCCGAAAAAAGCTCATGCTTTTTTCGGACTTTCGGACTTTCGGACTTTCGGACTTTCGGACTTTCGGACTTTCGGACTTTCGGACTTTCGGACTTTCGGACTTTCGGACTTTCGGACTAAAAAAATTACTTCCCGCCACCGCCGGCACCGGTATCATCCGGTGCGGCATTATCCTGCTGCTCTTTATCTTTCTTAAATTCAAGCTTGCCAAATTTGTACATCAGGCTGATGCCGAATGAACGCAGCGGGATCTGCCTTAAGCTATTTTGATTGAAATTAGACCCGTAAGTTGTTTGGTTTACATTTACAAACTGGTTGAAAGGGTTTGCGGCTGTTAAACCAATACTTGCCTTTTTATTCATGATCTGCTTACGGACAGCAAAATTGTAGAACAGGAACGCCGGGTTCGTTCCCTGGATAGTTCTTTGCGATGAACGGTAGTTAATAAAGAATTCGGCGGCCAGCGTTTTCACAAACTCATAGCTGGTATTTAAATTTATCCTGTAGGTAAAACCGCTTACCTGCGGTGAGCCCGGATTATCGGTTATCCTGTCGGCAAAAAACATATTCGACCGGAAGGTTAGCTTACCAACAGGAAGTGACCCGAACAGGTTTACGCCTTCACTTACCTCGCGACCAATATTATATCTTTGGCTTAGCGAAACGTTGGTATAAGTAGTATCGCCAATTTTTAAGTTGGGGTAAAAAGTGGTGAATGATTGCAGGTCGTTGGTATTGTACCTGTAAAAGCCGGCCACGTAAATATTGGCTCCGTTACTGAATGATTTATTATAACCCAACTCAAAATTGTGCCCGTATTCAGGCTTCAGGTCAGGGTTACCAGTGCTGATATTGTGCGGGTCGCTGATGTTATAGAAAGGGTTCAGCGAGTTATAGTCCGGCCGTTCAAGCCTGTATGAATAGCTGAATTTGATAGTTTGTGTTTTGTCGATCTTATGCGAAAGCACAAACGAGGGTGCTAAAATATTGTAGGATGGTATTATAGTATTGGGAAAATCGGACGTCGAAACGGTGTACTCATCCCTTAAACCGGCCTTGCCATCAATAAAATTTTTGAATAATGAGAACGTAGTCGACAGGTAATAAGCATAAATTTTACGCCCGTAAGTAAAGCTATACGTTTGAAACGGGTTAGGCACATAAACGCCATTGTCCAGTGTTTGTGTATTTACCGAGTTATTGATGTTCTCGATGGTAGCCTTTGCACCTGTCTCAATAGTAAAACCTTCGGTAACCGGCTGGGTATAATCTATCTGTATATCCGTTTCTTTGTCGGTACCCGGGTTACTTCCGATAGACCCTGATGACGGGAAGGTTACATTGGTGTAGTCCTGCTCCTGGGTATAATCGTTTGTGTTATGACCAATGCTCTGGTTGTATAAAACATCCAGCTCCTGATCTTTATTTTTGAAAGTCTTTTTATAGAAAAGGCTCCAGTCGGTTGAGTTATCGCTAAACTTACTGGTTGAGTGATTGATACTATTGGTATCAATGGCTAAGCCATTAGCGTAAGTGGTTTGGTAATTATTAACATAACCATTGCTGTTGTTGCCAAAATGATTAAAATTAACGGAAGCTGTTAATGCGTCCTTTGGCGTGATGTCCCAGTTGATGTTAAATCCTGAACGGTACCCGCTTCTTTTAAAGTTGCTGATACCGTTTTGACCCAAATTGGTAATGGTGTCGCGGGTATTGCTATAAGAGGTACGGTTGCCTGAACTTGGGGTAGCACTGGTTAAACTTTCGTTGCCGCTAAAAAATACGCCTACGCCAATTTTACCTTTTTTGGCGTTGAGGTTAAAATTTCCATTCTCTAAACGGGTGCCTGCTGTAAGGTTAACGCTGCCATTAATACCCTGGATATTGTTGTCTTTAAGCACGATGTTGATAATACCACCGGTTCCGGCAGCGTCATATTTAGCGCCGGGGTTGGTAATTACTTCAATGCTTTTTATCTGACTGGCGGGTATGGCCTGCAGGGCATCAGTAATACTGGCGCCAAAAATGGTAGAAGGTTTGCCATTGATCAGGAACTGGATATTGGTATTGCCCATCAACTCCACATTGCCATTAATATCAACCGATACCATGGGCACTTTTTGCAGCACATCCAAAGCAACCCCACCCTGCGAGGTAAGGTCATTTGCCGGGCTATAAACCAGTTTATCAATTTTATTGGCAACCGTTGGTGCACTGGCTGTTACAGATACTTCCTTCAGCTGGTTTTGAATGGGAGCCAGTAAAATTTCGCCTACGGATACGTTCTTACTGGTGCTTAAAACCACCACGTGGGCTATTTTAAATTGTTTATAGCCAATAAAATCAACGGTAAGCATGTAGTCGCCCGGCGTTATATTATCTATTTTAAAATTACCTTTTGGGTCGGTGCTGCCGCCGTTAAATGGCGAGGTGCTCCCCTGTTTAAAAACACTGATAGTGGCAAAATCAACCGGCTGTTTGGTAACTGCGTCAGTTACTTTGCCGGTTATTTTTCCGTTGGTATTATTATTTTGAGCTTTTAAATTATAGGAAACAGTAAATAATAAAAATAATATGATGATATTCTTCATGTAATACGCCTTTAAATATTGGCGCAAAAATAGATAAGTAAAACTGGATTAAAACTGTATTTCGGGTTGAAGTAAAGTAATTGTTACCAAATTGGTGTGATTGTTACAATAAGGCGAGAGAATAAAATGAAACAGCCGGCAACGTGTATGCATATTGCCTGTTATTATGTTTAAGCACGCGGATCACCTGCACAAAGCGGCGCCTGTAGGTATCGTCCATTGCGGTAATGGTCACCCCATGCTCTTTGCCCGATGTGGAATGGATGAATGTAAAACTATCGCCGTCATTATGAAATACAATGCCTACATGGCCTATGCGGTGTTTATCAGTAGGGCTTGTGAATACGATGATGTCGCCTGGCATGGCATCTTCCAGTTTTATTTTTTCTCCAACGTCGATAAAGTCGCCAGACGAACGCGGCACTTCTACATTAAAATATTTAAACACATAATGCACAAAACCCGAGCAATCAAAGCCAACCAATGGGTCGGATGTTGCAGAGCGGTAACGTGTTCCGATTAAAGTTTGCGCAAAATTTACAATGCTATCGCCAGATATGCTGTCGGTATCAAAATTAATGGAATGAAAATCCTGGATGTTGATCTTATAATGAGAAACCCTTACTGTCCTTCTTTTATGTGCCCTGGTAGATTTTTTTCGGGCGTATACAGTATTGCAGCATATAATGCCTGCAAAAAAAAGAATGATTAAGGTCAATAGTTTTGTCCCCATATACGGAGGGCAAGTTATAAAAAAATGTGAATGAACAAGAGCCTTTTTTACATTTTTTGCAAAAAGTTATAAGTATCACGAATTGTTTTGCGGAAATGAAAAATATCAGGCAAAAATCAATACAATGCTTCCGCCAATGATCATCAAAGCGCCTATGGCTTGTTTGATATTAAGCGACTCTTTTAAAAACAAAACAGCTAAAATAATGGCCAGCGCCACGCTCAGTTTATCAATAGGGGCCACTTGCGAAACTTTGCCTAATTGTAATGCCTTAAAATAGCAGATCCACGAAAGGCCGGTGGCGCAACCCGAAAGGATTAAAAAGAGCCAGTTGGTTTTAGTGAGGCCGCTGATGGACCATTCGCCGCCGCGGAAGATAACAATAGCCCAGGCGATGAGCAATATTACAACGGTACGGATGGCCGTTGCCAGGTCGGTATCAACCCCTTTGATACCAACTTTTGCAAAAATTGCGGTAAGCGCCGCAAAAAATGCTGAGAGTAATGCGAATATCCACCACATAGGATCACAGATTTTTAATGATTAAAAGATTTCACAGATTATAGCGGGCAAAGTTCGTTATTAAAAAAGACTTCTGTGAAATCCAAAAATCATCTAAACGATGATCGGGAATATTTGCTCAAAATAACGCGAAGTATTTTTTACGCTGTATAACCATCAACCATTAAAAATTAGCGATTCTGGATTTTTAATGATTAAAAGATTTCGCAGATTATGCCGGGCAAAGCTCACTGTTAAAAAAGATTTCTGTGAAATCCAAAAATCATCTCCATCTGTGATCCAGAATTTTTACAACTTTGTGTTCGTACCTTTAACAAAAAAAGAGTTTTGAAAATACTGATCATTGAAGACGAGGAAGGGCTGAGGGAAAGTATTGAAGAATATTTTTCTGAAGACGGCAATATTTGTGAAACGGCTGCTAATTATCCGGCCGCACTGAGCAAGATCAGCGTGTACCGTTATGACTGTATTTTGCTTGATATTACTTTGCCGGGCGGCAGCGGCATGGACATCCTGAAAAACCTGAAAGCCGGTAACCACCCGGACGGTGTGCTTATTATCTCGGCAAAAAACTCCCTGGATGACCGCCTGGACGGCCTGAACCTGGGCGCCGATGATTACATGGTAAAACCTTTTCATTTATCCGAGTTAAAGGCGCGCGTATCGGCCATTATACGCCGCAAAACATTTAATGGCAGCAACCTGCTGTTATTTAACGAACTGAATATCGACCTGCTGGCTAAAGAGGTTAAGGTGGGGCAATTGCCCGTAAAGCTAACCCGTAAGGAGTATGCCCTGCTGCTTTATTTTATAGCCAATAAGGGCAAAGTAGTATCAAAAAATGCCATCGCCGAACATTTATGGGGCGACGGTATTGATATGGCCAATAATTTCGATTTTATTTATTCACACATTAAAAACCTGCGCAAAAAATTAATGGAAGCCGGGTGCCATGATTATATACAGGCCGCTTATGGTATGGGTTATAAATTTACCGAGTAATGAAGCTGCAAACCCGTTATAATTATGTAAACCTGGCAACCACCATTGTTGTATTGCTGATCACCGGCATTATTTACTACCAGGCTATCAGCTGGATACTTACCCGCCAAAAAGACCGGGACCTGAAAGTTGAGGAAGATGAAGTATTTGAATATGTTGCCCTTAACCATCAGTTACCCCAAACATTTGAATCAAACGACCAGCAGATTACTTTTACTGAGGCCAAACCGGGTTCGATAAAACGTGAGTTTATAAATACCGAATATTATAAAAGATGGGACAGGGATAAAGGATTTAAGAAACATAAACACCGGAGTGAAGGTGAATACGAATCGGGCCGCGGGTTGATCACATCGGTAACGGTTGGGGATAAATATTATAAGATATTGATCGTTGTATCGAAGGTGGAAACAGAAGACCTGATCAGGTTAATCTTCACCATTACTATAGCCGTTATTTTATTATTGCTATTGGTTTTGCTGGTGACCAACCGCTTTATTTTAAACCGCCTTTGGAAACCTTTTTATAACATAATGAAAGAGCTGCGGCTGTTTAATATTGCCGATACCCGCGAAATACCAAAACTGGGTACCGATATCGATGAATTTAAAGAATTAAATACGGTAGTGGTAGATATGGCTGCCAGGGCAAAACATGATTATAAAGATCTGAAGATATTTACCGAAAATGCCTCGCATGAATTGATGACACCTATTGCCGTTATCAACTCAAAACTGGATACGCTGATCCAAACCGAAAACTTTAGCGAAAGGCAAAGCAAATTACTGAACGACCTTTACAGCGCGGTATCCAGGTTAAACCGCCTGAATCAATCTCTTTTATTACTTGTAAAAATTGAGCACCGATTGATGCATGAACGGCGGCAGATCAATTTGCGGGAACTTGCCGAAGAAATGACCATGCAGTTTGAAGAGATCTTCCAGGGTAAACGACTGAAAATAGCCTGCAAGCTAAACGATAAAGAAATTTATGCCAGCCCCTACCTTGCCGAAGTTTTGTTAAGTAACCTCATCAGCAACGCCATCAGGCATAACTATGTTGGCGGCGAAGTTGTTATCAATTTAACCAATGAAAGCCTGGTGGTACAAAATACCGGGAATGAAACTGAGTTGAATGAAGAAATAATATTTACCCGTTTCCATAAATCATCAGGATCGGAAGGCAGCGGCCTGGGACTGACCATATCAAAACAGATCTGCGAGAATTTTGGGTTTTCGCTGAAGTATAGTTTTGAGGGGGTGTACCACACGTTTACGGTTGGGTTTTAGGAGGTACAGATCTGATAGCGATGGGTTTGAAACCCATCGCTATGGAAAATGCCTTTAAATTTCTTCTCCCATCCCAAAATAATCCAAAATTAAGTTATAGTTTAGCTAAATAAATACCCTTATTAGCATATTGAATGAAATTTATTTTCGGCCTCATTTTTTGCTTTTTTACCTGTTCAGTTTCACTGGCACAAACCTACACGCTTGATCATTACCTTGATATCGCCAAAAGCAACAGCCCTTTACTCAAGGATCTCCACAATCAAATTGCATCCAACCAGGTGGACAGCCTGCGGCTGCTTGCCGGATTAAAACCCCAGGTAAATGCTAACAGCGGAGGTTTATTTGCACCGAGTATCGACGGATACGGGTATGCCAGTGCCATCACTAATGAGCATACGCTGAACGCGCTGATGAGTGCAAACAAAACCATCGTCAGCAAAAAAAATGTTAACGCCCAACTGGATGCCATTTCATTGTTATCGCAATCCATTGGCAATGCCACCAAAATATCCGAACAGGACCTTAAAAAGGCTATTACTACACAATACATTACTGCCTACGGCGATTTACTGCAGATACAGTTTAACCAGGAAGTGGTAGACCTGCTGAGTAAAGAAGAGGAACTGCTTAAAAAGCTTACCCGCGCAAACGTTTATCACCAGAGCGATTACCTTACCTTTTTGGTTACCCTTAAACAGCAGCAATTAGCGCTATTGCAGGCAAGGCTGCTTTATAAAAACGATTACGCGACATTGAATTTCCTTGCAGGAGTTGCCGATACAAGTATGGTAGAACTGGCGGAGCCTGCAATACAGAAACCAATTCTCCCTGACCCTACCACTTCCATTTTTTTCAGGCAGTACAAACTTGATAGCCTGAAACTGGTAAACAGCCGTGAACTGGTTGATTTTAGCTATAAACCTAAAATAGGCATTACTGCCGACGGCGGTTATAATTCGGATTTTATGGGGCAGGCCTATAAAAACTTTGGTGTTAGCGCAGGTTTTACTTTTACCATGCCGATTTACGATGGCGGGCAAAAGAAGATGCAATACCGCAAAATTAATTTGCAGGAAGAAACCCGCGAAAATTACAAAGCATTTTTCAACGTACAGTTTAAGCAACAGATAGCACAGCTAAACCAACAGATCAGCGAAAATGATAACCTCCTGAAACAAATCGACGAGCAGATAAAATATACCGAAAGCCTGGTTAAAGTTGACAGCGACCTATTGCAAACCGGCGATTTGCGCATAGCCGACCTGATACTGGCTATCAATAATTATCTGACGATTAAAAATTTAAGAACAACCACCAACATCACTAAACTACAGCTCATTAACCAGCTGAATTACTTTAACAGGTAACATGAAAACATTGATCACTAAATATACTGCCATGCGGCAATTCTATCTGGTAATGGCCCTCCCGGTGTTGCTGTACTCATGCAAGGGCAAGGACAGCGGCGGCGATGATTCGGACGCAAAAGTAACCTCGCAAACCCCGGTTTCTGTAACTAATGTAAATGACAGTACACTGGTTGATTATATCGACCTGAATGCAACCTCCATCACCCTGCAAAAAAACTATGTAAAGTCAAATGCAACGGGGTATATTACACAGGCAAATGTGCAGCCGGGCCAAAATGTAAGTAAAGGGCAGGTGCTTTTTACCGTTAAAACCAAAGAAGCACAAACCATTGGCAATAGTATTAATGTGCTGGATACCAGTTTTAAATTCTCAGGCGTAAATAGAATTAAAGCTTCGGCATCAGGCTATATTTCGGCATTAAGCCACCAAACAGGCGATTATGTTCAGGATGGGGAAGCACTGGCAGTAATAAGCGACAGGGCCAGCTTCGTTTTTTTAATGCAATTGCCTTACGAGTTAAAGCAATATGTAAAAATGGGCCAGCATGTTGACCTTACCCTTCCGGGAGGCACGAAAGTAACAAGTACCGTAAAATCATTTATGCCATCGGTAGATACCGTTGCCCAAACACAGGGCGTTGTGCTCAGTATCAATTCAGGTCAGCAAATTCCTGAGAACCTTGTTGCTAAGGCGAGGATAGTAAAATCGGCAAAAAACAATACTTCTACCCTGCCAAAAACGGCAATCCTATCCAACGAAACCCAAACAGAATTTTGGGTGATGAAACTGGTTAATGATTCCACTGCCGTAAAAGTACCTGTAAAAGAAGGCATCCAATCAGGCGACCGGGTAGAGATCCTGTCACCAAAATTTTCGCCGCAGGATAAAATCGTTGTTACCGGCAATTATGGCCTTACTGATACTGCCAAAGTTAAAATTGTGAAGCCATGACCCCTGCAAAAATAAAAGACAGCTTTATTGCGCACAGAAAGCCCATCAGCCTGGTTTTGGCCATTATTATTATGGGCGGTTTGTTTGTGTACTCCAAACTGCAAACATCCCTGTTCCCTGAAATTACTTTCCCTAAAATAAAAATTATTGCGGATGAGGGTTTACAACCCGTAAATAAAATGATGGTAACGGTTACCAAACCACTTGAAAATGCCATAAAACAAACCCCCGGCCTGCAGCTTGTTCGCAGCACTACCAGCAGGGGCAGCTGCGAAATATCAGCTTATATGAGTTGGGACGTGGATATTGACCAGAGCCTCACCAAAATACAGGCCAATATTGACCAAATAAAGAACGACCTGCCGGCAGATGTGAGCATCACGACGGCCAAAATGAACCCTTCTATTTTGCCGGTCAGCGGATACACCTTAGAAAGCCATACCCGCTCGCCCATTGAATTGCGGCAGCTGGCAACCTACACAGTAAAACCATTTTTATCGCAGGTTGACGGGATCTCGGAGATCAGGGTGATCGGTGGCAAAGCCAAAGAGTACTGGCTAACGCTCAACAAACAAAAAATGAGCTCGCTGGGCCTTACGCCTGACATTATTAATACCACGCTGAGCACCACCAATTTTGTAAAATCAGAAGGTTACCTGGCTGATTATAAAATGCTGTACCTTACCGTTACGGATGCTACCATCAACGCAAAGGACCAACTGGAAAACCTGGTGATCAGCAACAACCGGAAACGGGTAATCCGCCTTAAAGATTTTTCGGACATAGCCATACAGGAAAGTATTGAATATACCCGTATAAATGCCAACGGACATGATGGTGTTTTAATAGCCGTGATCAAACAGCCTGACGCCAACCTGATTTCGCTTTCGGGCGATATGGACGACAAGGTGGCGCAACTGCAAAAAATATTGCCGCACGATGTCACCATAAAGCCCTACTACGAGCAGGCTGATTTTGTAAATGATTCTATCAAAAGCGTGAGCGACAGTTTATGGATCGGGCTGCTGCTGGCCATCATCGTTGCCATTATTTTCCTGCGTTCAATAAAAGCCAGCGCGGTAATACTTATCACCATACCGGTAACGCTTTGTTTGAGTTTAATAGTGATATACGGCATCGGTTATACCTTCAATATTATGACCCTGGGCGCTATTGCTGCCGCTTTGGGTTTGATTATTGACGACGCCATTGTTGTTGTGGAGCAGATCCATCGTACGCACGAAGAGCACCCGAAGGAGCATCCTTTAAAATTGGTAAAAACGGCCATTGACTACCTTTTCCCGGCGATGATCGGTTCTTCAGTAAGTACCATTGTAATATTTATTCCATTCTTATTAATGACGGGGGTTGCCGGGGCCTACTTTAAGGTGCTTACCAATACCATGATCATTACCCTGGTTTGCTCATTTTTTGTGACCTGGATAGGCCTGCCTATTGTTTATACACTGCTGAGCAGGCACAAGAAAGATTATGCCGGCGAAGTTAAAGAGGCGCCGCATGAAGTTAAAAAACAAAGATGGGTAAAGTGGTTTATTTTAAGGCCTTATGTAAGTTTGATTATCATCGCCTGCGCCATAGCCACCATTGTTATTGTACCGAAATTGCTGGAAACGGGCTTCCTGCCGGAGATGGATGAGGGCAGTATAGTGCTGGATTACTCGTCGCCTCCGGGTACTTCATTGGATGAAACTGACCGGATGCTGCGGCAGATAGAAAAGATCATCATTAAACAGCCCGAAGTGGAGGCCTACTCAAGGCGGACCGGAACCGAAATGGGATTTTTTATTACCGAACCCAACAGGGGCGATTACCTGATACAACTGAAAAAGAAGCGGGATAAAACCACTGAGGAAGTGATCAGCGAATTGAGGGCGAAAATAGCTGCTAATCAGCCCGCCTTAAGAATTGATTTCGGCCAGGTGATAACCGATATGCTGGGCGACCTGATGACCTCGATACAGCCCATCGAAATAAAAATATTTGGTGATGATCCGCAAAAACTGCAAGACCTGTCAAAACAGGTAGCAGAGGTGGTAAGCGGCGTAAAAGGTACCGCCGATGTTTTTGACGGAATTACCATTGCGGGCCCTTCAGTTAGTATCGACCCTTATTACAGCAAGCTGGCGCAATATAATATTACTCCTGCCAGCCTGCAGTTCCAGGTGCAAACCGCGCTCGAAGGAAATGTGATCGGAAGTATACTGGAAAAAGAACAGGTAAACCCGATCCGGATGGTTTACCCCGGCAATCGTGGTTTAAATGTTGCCGGTATCGAAAATCAAACCGTATTTGTTCCCAGCGGCAAACTGGTACCCATAAGCGAGCTGGCTTCGGTACAGCTAAAACCCGGCGATGCAGAAATAAACCGGGAAAACCTGCAATCGATGGGCGTAGTAAGCGCGCGGCTGGAGGGCAGCGATCTGGGCTCGGTAATACCGGCAATTCAAAAAAATATCTCACAAAAAATAAGTTTACCACAGGGTTATCATATTGAATACGGCGGCGACTACGCCCAGCAACAGCAGTCGTTTAAAGAATTGCTGATCATCCTTATTACATCGAGCCTGCTGGTTTTTTGTGTTATCCTTTTCCTTTTCAAACAATTCAGGATAGCGTTCTTAATTTTAGTAGTGGCGGTTTTGGGGATCTCCGGCAGTTTCCTGGCATTGTACATCACCCAAACACCGCTGAATGTGGGCAGTTATACCGGGTTGATCATGATTGTAGGCATTATCGGTGAAAACGCCATATTCACCTTTTTGCAGTTTAAGCAACGGGCACTGGAGAACCTGGATAAAAAGGTTGATAATGGTATTGATGAAGCCATTACCTATTCTATCTCCACCCGTTTAAGGCCAAAACTGATGACTGCCCTTGGGGCAATTATCGCCCTGATGCCACTGGCTTTAGGTATAGGCGCCGGGGCGCAATTGCATCAGCCTTTGGCTATCGCCGTAATTGGCGGTTTTTTGGTTGCACTGCCGCTGCTGCTGATAGTTTTGCCAAGTTTGATGCGGATATTTTATAAATCAGGGCACTTTCATGAAAACATGAAGATGGATAGAAATGGCACAACTTTAAGTTAACATTCGGGTTAATAATTTATTAGTGAACATTCGTGTTAATTTCAGACTTAATCCAGAATCTCAATTCATCTTTACCAATAAAAACAACAATTTATGAAAAAGATTTTTTTAGCCATTTTTGGCACAGCCTTAATGACTTTCTCCCTGCACGCACAAACTTATGTGCCGGATGGAACCATTGCTTTAACGGGCGATGCGGGTTATGATTACGTGTCCATCGACATGCCAAACAACCGTTTGTATGTTTCGCACGGCTCGATGTTAAACATCGTAGACCTGACCACCGAAAAACAAATCGGCGTGATCGGAGATCTGAAAGGTATCCACGGCGTTGCCATAGCACCAAAAAGCAACCGGGCTTTCATCAGCGATGGAAAGGCAAATGCAGTAGTTGCTTTTGACCTTACAACGCTTAAAGTAATTGCCACTATCCCGGTTACCGGCAAAGGGCCCGACGGTATTATTTATGACTCTTTTTCTGACCGGGTATATTGTATAAACGGCGATAGCAATGACGCATCAGTAATTGACCCCAATAGCCTTAAACAAGTTGGATCAGTTGATCTTGGGGGCGCACCAGAGTTTGCAGTGTCAGATGGTAAAGGGAAAATATACAACAACCTGGAAGAAAAAAACAGTGTAAATGTAATAGACGCCAATACTTTAAAGGTGATCAACAACTATTCTTTAGCACCGGCCGGTGGCCCTACAGGCATCGCTTTAGATGATGCAGATAACCGCATCTTCAGCGGTTGCCGCCAAAACAAAGGCATGAGCGTGCTTGACGCAACCACAGGTAAGATTATTGCCACATTGCCCATCGGCGGCGGCGTTGATGCCGTTTGCTATGACCCGGCAACCAAGCTGATTTTCTGCTCATGCGGCGATGGCACCACCACTATTATCAAACAGAATTCGCCGGATGATTATAGTGTTATTCAAACTTTAAAAACTCCTGTAAGGGCAAAAACAATGGCCCTGGATACCCGCAGCCATAAAATATATTTAAGTGTTGCTGAATATGAACCCGGCACCCGCAAAGTAGTTCCAAACACTTTCAAGGTTTTGGTGTTTAAAATGCAGTAAGGAAAGATTTAAGAGTCAAGAGCCAGGAGCCAAGATAAAAAGCTGAACATTGTTCTCCACGTCCGTTAAAAAACGGATTGCCGGACTTATCTTGATCCCTGGCTCTTGATTCTTGACTCTTTTCTTTGGTTTTTGCCACAACAATAAAGCCAACCGGGTTGCGTTTTATTGCAAAGGTTAATATATTTAACTAAAAAATTAAAATAAAATTCACAATAAAATAATATTTTAGATTCATATTCCTATATTTACCAACTGATGCCCCCTGGTTAACTAATGATAAAGAGAAGTGATTTTGTATACTCAGAAGAGTCTGAGCCGCACCGTATTCGTACCAAAGAGATTTTAAGAGAGTTTCCGCAATTAAGAAACCTTATCGGAAAAAACCCCCTAACGATGGTAGCCATATTGGGCCTTGTAGGCTCCATGATAGGTGTTGCCTGGTTGGTCCGCGACCAATCGTGGTGGATCATTTTTGGCGCCGCATACTTATTCGGCGCTTTTGTGAACCATGCGCTATTTGTGATGATTCACGAGTGTACGCACCAGTTATTGTTTAAAAACCGACTGGCTAACCGCTGGGCCGCTATATTTGCCAATTTGCCGCATATTATGCCGGGCGCTATTTCATTTGAAAAATATCATTTAAAACACCACTCTTTCCAGGGGATCCATGAGTTGGATGCGGATTTACCCAACAAATGGGAAGCAAAACTGATTAACAATTCCTTTATTGGTAAAACTTTATGGCTGTTGCTTTTCCCCATATTCCAGGGAACGCGTGTATCACGGTTAAAGGAGATTAACTTTTTTGATGGTTGGGTGGTCGTTAACATCCTGGTACAGGTTGCATTTACCGCTGGCATTTGGTATTTTATGGGCTGGCACGCCGTTGCATTTTTGTTTATCAGCTTCTGGTTCTCTATCGGCTTACACCCTGTAGGCGCCCGCTGGGTACAGGAGCATTACCTGACTTTCGACAGTCAGCAGGAAACGTATAGCTATTATGGCCCGTTAAATATTACCGCTTTTAACGTAGGCTTTCACAATGAGCATCACGACTTTCCATCTATCCCCTGGAACAGGCTTCCGCAGATAAAGAAAACAGCACCAGAGTATTACGATACCCTGCTTTACCATACCTCATGGACCAAACTATTTTTCAGGTTCCTGTTTGAACAGGAGATCTCCCTTTTTAGCCGTATAGTAAGAAAAGAGCGCGGAAAAGTTGCCCTTACAGATGTATCCAGGCCCGATATTGAACTGGTAAACGCCGAGGAAGTAGCTCTTGCAGAGGAGACTGTTATTTAAGTTGGTTAACCCCATCTAAATAAAATATACTAACATAATACAGAGAAGCAGGCTTATTCACGGATAGGCCTGCTTCTCTATTTTTACCCTAATCCTTAGCCTTTTGTTTTTTACCCGCTTCCTTAGCCTTTCTTCAGCAAACCGTTATTACGCCGTAAATCAGTAAAAACACCCTTGCAAACTGCGTATAAATACTCGTATTAATGTTATTTCAATATGGTAGGTTTACTGACACTAAACTAAACCATACCCCCCTTTAACAAAATCAATTCAATCAGTAAAATAAATACCCCTGCATGTATACATAAATAAGTTAAAACAAAAATCAACAGAAAAGCAAACGTGAAAAAGAATGAGAATAAAAAATACGACAGATGCGGATGCACAACAAAAGCAAAGTTTATGGGAATTGCTTTTGCAACACCGATATTTTTTATGGAAGGAAGCTTAGGGAACAGAAAGTTAGGTTTTCTACCAAGATATGCACAACGCCGATCATCCCTTTTTTTATTGCTACCGGCTTGAGCAAATTGACAGTAATCTCATTTTATAAATTAAGAAAATAACGATACTAACTGATTTTTCAACTTTTAAAAAGTAATATTATGTCAGGAACCTGGAAATTAATGCCAACAGCATGCAGCAGTTCTTATTTTGGTGCAATAAGACAATGTGCCCAATGGGCGTATACTCAAATCACGGCTTGTAAAAAATGGGCTGATGAAGGATCATATCAATGCGCTCAATGGGCCGATGAAGGATCATATCAGTGTTCTAAATGGGCTGATGAAGGATACAATGCATGCTCATCATGGGGTTCGCAATGCAATTGGTACACCTTTTGGAATTGTGTTATTGAATGGTTTTGCTATGCATGGTATTGGATAGCCAATTTAGTTTGCCAGGCATGGTATTGGTTAGCTAATTTAGTTTGCCAGGCGTGGTATTGGGTAGCAAAATTTGTTTGCTTAGTTTTTATTACCATTATTGAAGGATTTTGCATAGCCTGGAGATGGATTCTTCATTGGTTCTGCACATCTGATTTCGATGGTGGTACAATGTTATTACTTACTGATGGAACCGTAATAATAAATGAGTGCTCGGGAGGATATGGAACCCACCACTGGTGGAAACTTACACCTGATATAAATGGAAGCTATTTAACCGGGATGTGGACCAGAATAGCACAAAGTAATTACGGCAGAAAATATTTCGCATCTGCTGTTTTAGCAAACGGGAAAGTAATAGTATGCGGAGGAGAATATAGTGACGTTAGCGGAGCAAATCAAAATGACGACACTAATAAATGTGAAATTTATGATCCCATTGCAGATACCTGGACAGCAATTGCACGTCCACCCGCAATAAATAATATTGGCGACTCCCCTTGTTGCGTATTGCCTGACGGAAGGTTTCTGCTGGGAAATTATAATTCTACTGCATATTCAATTTTTGATCCCATTAATTCAACATGGACTACTACTACAACTACTGTTTCGACTAAAAATGATAGTGGCTCTGAAGAAACCTGGGTTCTGATGCCTGATAATACCATAATTTCCCCCGAATGTACCAACCATCCAAACTCTGAACGATATAATATAAGTGCCGGCAATTGGCAAAACACAAACAGCTTACCAGTAGATTTAGTTGAACCATCCTCCATTGAAATTGGCCCGGGGATATTGCTGCCTACCGGTAAAGCTTTTTTTACAGGTGCAGTAAGTAGCACCGCCATCTACACCATGCCGGTAATAAGCACAAATCCGGGCACATGGTCTGTAGGCCCGGTTATTCCAAATAACCTTGGCAGCAAAGATGGTCCGGCCTGCCTGATGACAAACGGCAATGTTTTGGTTCCTTTCGCACCTGTTGACGGAGTGGCCGGGAATTATCTTCCCCCATGTACATTTTTTGAATTTGACGGAAATAATTTAAACCAGGTTACCGATCCTCCTACTGCAAACTGCCCAACTTATGTAGGAAGAATGATGTTGTTGCCTACCGGAGAAATAATGTTTGCCCGTGAAGATAGTTCAAAGATATATGCATATGAATATGCCCAATCTCCCCATGACCCCTGGAGGCCCGTTATTACAGCTTGCCCATCGACAATTTTCACCGGAACTACTATTCAGGTTTCAGGACAGCAATTTAGCGGCTTGTCGCAAGCCGTGGGGTACGGAGATGATTCAGCTGCGGCGACAAACTATCCTTTAGTAAGGATTATGAATATAGCAACAGGGCATATCAGATATTGCAGAACCCATGATCACACAACTCTTGATAGCTCAGGAAATACGATTCCGTCAATGGGGGTTAGTACGGGTCTTGGCCTTTCAGGTTTAACCATAACCACGCAAGTTGCAATACCTTCGGATATTGAGACCGGGCCATCAGTATTGTTTGTTGTTGCAAATGGCATTCCTTCTGTAAAAGTGGTGGTTACCATTAAAAATGGTTAACTATGATTTTCAATCGCTCACTAATATCCGGAATCTAAAAAGTTAAAATAAATCTTTCTGCATATGTAACATGTAAATACTAATCTCCCATCCCACACTAAAACCTTATTTTTGCGTTAGTTTACTTTACAAATTTAAACCCCCATAGAACGCATGAGCCGGGCAAAAAGAATAAGGTTGATAGTCCCCATTATTTTCGTCCTGTTTTTAGTAGCTTATGCAAGACATAAACATGATGACCGGCACAGTAATATAGTTGGCCGGTTGCCCAACAGGGACATGGATGAAATTTCGGGCATTGCGGCTTCGGGCATCAATAAGGACCTTTACTATGTACACAACGACAGCGGCGATACCAGCCGCTTTTTTGCGATCTATCCTACCGGCGAATTAAGATCGACCATTTATTTTAACGGCGACCCAAAAGAAAAACGTTTTGGTGTGCATGACTGCGAAGACATAGCAGTAGGCACCGGCCCGGTAAAAGGCAAAAGCTATGTGTATATGGGCGATATTGGCGATAATTATTCTTCACGTAAATACATTACGGTTTACCGTATGGAGGAGCAAAAAGCCTGGGCAAATGACAGCATTTATCATACAACGGCAGTTCCTATCCACCTAAAATACCCTGACCATGCTAAAGATGCAGAAACGCTGATGATCGATCCGATTGAAAAACTGATCTATATTGTTTCAAAACGCCAGGATTCAGTAACGGTTTATACGACTCCTTTGCTTTATAAACCCGACGACACCGTTATGCTTACCCAACGCTGCAGGTTGTATTTTCCGGGCATTAAGCCGTTCAGATGGATTACTGCCGGGGATATATCAAAAGACGGGCAGCAGGTTTTGATAAAGAGTTATAACAAAGTTTATTACTGGAAACGGGAACACAACGAACCCATCTGGAAAACGGTGAAAAGACAATGGAAATTATTGCCCTACGAAGAGGAAAAACAAGGCGAGGGAATTGGCTTTACCCCGGATGGCAAAGGCTATTATACCTGTAGCGAAGGTGTTTATACGCCAATTTATTATTACAGGATACCGTAATTAAGAGTCAAGAGTCAAGAGTCAAGAACCAAGAGACAGGATTCAAGATAAAAATAGATTTTGGCAAGCCGATCGGTGATATTTGTTGCCCACTCCTGGTTTGCGATTTTTGGATCTTGTCGCAATAAACTACCCCGTAGTTTTAGTATAGTCATTCACATATTCCCTTGGAGATACACCTGTGATGTGTTTAAACACATGGTTGAAATTGGTGATGCTGTTAAAACCACAGCTATAGGCTATGCCCGCTATGCTATCCGGCGAACCGTTCACCAGCATTTTGCAGGCTTCGTTCACCCGTATTTTATTTACAAAATGCACAAAAGTATGCCGTGTATGCTTTTTAAAATAGCGGCAAAAAGCGGTTGGGGTTAAATGTGCCTGCATGGCCACTTCGTCCAGCGTTAGCGTACTGCTGTAATTTTGCATAATGTAATTGTACACGGTGGCTATACGCATACCTTCAGGATCGGTCATGGAATGGGCGTAGCTGCCGGATGCAAGCGGCTCCATGCCGGTATTCAGGCTTAAACTATTTAACAATTCAATAAACAGCGTGAGTTGCCTGGCCCCGGTTGCCTGCTGTATGTTTTCTATTAGTTTTACTATTTCGGGGTAGCTGGTGTCGGGTAATTTAAAACCATTTTGAGCTAATTCAACAAATGTCTTCACCGTTTTCATTTCGGGCAGGTTGAGCAGGGCCGATAATTTACCTGACGGATCGAAAAAAATAGTAACGGTTTTTACCTCCAACCCACTATCCGGCTGAAAATAGGCGGGGTCACTTTTAAATAAGTGCGGCAAGTTGGCACCGATAAGGTATATTTCATCCTCTTTAAAAGCGTGCATGCTATTGCCAACCAGCAGGGTTCCCTCCCCTTTTTGGATCCAGGTGATCTGTACTTCGGCGTGGCGATGCAGGTAGGTATAAAAGTGCGGCAATGCCTCTTCCAGTACGATGATGGTATGATCGTGCGGTACAGGAATGGTAAAAGGGAGGACTTTCATTTGTTTAGTTGATTAAGTTAGGGAAAGTCCATGGACCATGGTCTATGGTCCATGGACTTAATCGTAACGATTAGGCGCAAAAATATCCAAATCAACGGCCGGTTTTTCACCGTTAAAAGTATCCGCAATCAGTTTACCGGTGGCGGGGCCCAATGCCAAACCGATCATGGCGTGCCCAGTGGCAATGCCGAGGTTTTTATATTTTGATGATAAGCCGATATAGGGCAAACCATCCGGCGATACCGGGCGGAAGCCAAACCAAACGTCCTTCTGATCTGGTACCGGCAATTTAAACTCGGGGAAATATTTTGGCACCGATTCAACGATACCCTTTACACGGTTCATGTTTATCTGTTGGTTGATCTTGCCCACTTCCATGGTACCGCCAAACCGGATACCGCCGTTCATGGGCGTTACCGCTACACGGGCCTCGCATAAGATGGAAGGTATGCTCATTTTTTTAACAGGATTATTTACCATAAAGGAATAGCCTTTACCCGGCATAAGCGGCACGTTCATTCCTGCCATTTTAGCAATGGCCGGCGACCATGAGCCACCCGCAATAAGATAGGCGTCACCTTTAAACTCCTTATTGTGTGTATTTACAGAGGTTATTTTGTCGTTATCATGCATGATCTTTATCACCTCGGTATGGCGGTGCATAAGTATGCCTTCAGCTTCCAGGTATTTTACAAGGCCCCTCATTAACTGGTTAGGATACAGGTGCGAATCGCAATGATAATGTACGGCGCCCAAAATATCCAGCCCGATATCGGGCTGTAGTTTCCGGCATTCGGCAGCGGTGAGGTATTGTGCATCAAGGCCCAGGTTGGTAGCTTTTTCCACCATGTGCAGTTCTTCCTCTTCAACTTTGGGTGATTTAAACAGCATCAGGATTCCTTTATCCTCCAACCCAAATTCAACACCCGAATCTTTTTCAAATTCATGGTAAAGTTCGCGGCTTAACATCGAAATATCCCTTAGTCCGCCTGCCGAGCGCTCGACATGCCTGGTAGTTGCGCTTTTTAAAAATTTTAACCCCCATCCTATCAGCTCGCCACTTAATGATGGCTTTACATAGAAAGGGCTTTTGCTGTTAAACATCCAGCGGATGCCCTGCTCCACCATACCCGGCGATGCCAGCGGCACAAAATGGCTCGGGGTGATCATCCCGGCATTGCCGTATGAACAGTTATCGGACAGGTCGCCCTGATCTAAAACTTCAACTTCCCAGCCTGATTTATGCAGGTAGTAGGCGGAAAATAGTCCGATTACGCCGCCACCGATTATGATTGCTTTACTCATAGTAAAAAATATAAAACTTTGTCATTGCGAGCGAGGAACGAGCGAAGCAACCTCGTCGCCATGCAATAACCGCCATGTATTACCTTTTACGGATTTATTCATTCCATTCTAAACTCAGGTCATTCCAGGCAGGGTTTGCGCCCACAAT
>Ga0206965_10140_pt1 | contig 22596 bp, 14 predicted proteins | sample Alteio_BWOrgHeat_26_FD_152973 | JGI IMG/M metagenome (GOLD analysis project Ga0206965, IMG submission 152973) | Enriched cells from forest soil in Barre Woods Harvard Forest LTER site, Petersham, Massachusetts, United States -... | ecosystem: Environmental > Terrestrial > Soil > Temperate forest >...
GGAGATACTCAAAATCACAGAAATTTCCTCCTGCAAATTTGCGGATTTCTTTTGCCGTTCTCGGACCTCGTGAAAGAATAATTACTTCCTTTTTATTCTCATTAAGAAATTTCAGGACGGGGAGAAAGTCGCCATCGCCTGAAAGGACAACAGCCCGCTCAAATCCGTTCCTGTCGCGCATCAGGTAGAATGCCATTTCCACATCACAATTCGCTTTGCGGACCGGATTGTCGCCTTCGTCCTCAAAAGTTTTTACTGGTTTCAAAACCAATATATATCCGAATTTTTCAAGTTTAAGATAGAAGCGCACACGTCTCAAATGACGGTCAAGCAAAACAAGTTTAGCCTCGGTTAAACTGTTTCGATATTTTTCTACATAATCAATAAGGTATTTTTCGAGTTCTTTAACGGGAACCGTTTCATGTATCAGATAATTGAAAGGGAACTGGTGAATCTCAACACCACCAAAGTAATATACAGTAGAAGTCTGGTATTTTTCCTCAAGGTACTTGTAAAGTTTTTCATAATCAATGCTCCAGCCCAATGACTTTTTGCCACCATAAAAAAGGTTGGATGCATCAATGTAGGCATAAGTTCGCATGTTGGAATTATAGCCTGTACATTCCCAAATATCAACTATTCCTTAATTATAAATTGCTTCAGTTATCCACAGCTTTCAGTTGCATATGCAACCTGTAGTTGCTATAATGAAAAGGTAGAGGATTAGTCAGCTTCTGCAAAACATTAAAAACTATAATAAATAAACATATGGAAACAGAAGAAGAAAACAAAATAGCAAAAGAGTGGAATGACCACTGTAAAAGAAATGCCGATCTTTGGATGGAAGAGATTGCACAGGCTCATCGGTTAGCAAAAATGTTTGTACAACAACCTGCCTCTGATTGCCTCCATGTAGGGGAAGTAAGCAAGGATTTTACAGCCAAGGTTGAGTTCTTTCTTCCTCAAGGCTGGGTGGTAATGAACACCGACAAAGAAAGAGGATGGAACAATTATTTGCAACTAACAATAAAAAAGTAACAACTATGAAAAAAATAACATTGACAACAATAAAGAGTTTTATAAAGAAGAATAAAGACCAGTTGTTTATAGAAAAGAAAAACGAATTCGACGGAATGGTTGACGGCATCATGCCGACAGAAGGAGGATTCAAAAAGGCATTTGAAAGTAAGACTTATTCAGAGTATAATTTAGGCTTAGCAGGCGCATGGTTTGTAAGAAACTCTAGAGATTATTTTACCCCCTTTGAAGATGACCAATTCAAGGGCTTTAAGGTCTCCAACTGCTGCGGATCGTTTATCTTAGCTGTAAAGAAATGACAAAATACGAAATCGCCAAAAGACTCGGCGTATCACATCAGGCGATTTACAAGTGGTATAACGGGGGACAGCCAAGCACCAAACATCTGGTGGCTCTTTCCCGATTATTAGGAATAAGTACAGACGACACGCTTAAACAGCTTTCCAAGTCAAAGACCATTAAAAACATTCCTTTAAAAAGATGAATTCCTGCCTTAACAGGGAAATGGTTTCTTCACCATTAAAAGGGCTTGCATTATTTTTCAGGTTTGCTATACTTCTTACGTAAAGTACTTTGAAGTTTCCATAACAGGTTTTGTAATCAATGGGGAATTACTAAATTCCCAAATATTTTGACTTGGTTAATGTCGCACAATATATCTTAAAAGGTGTCAAGACCTTTGTAGAATAAGGATAAAATCCACTTTAAAGAAAACTCCAAGTTATAAAAATGATTACAAAACCTAAAGGAAACTTTGGGTTTTTTACCATAGCAGACTGTGGGGTTGCCGGTGGAGATATTGGGGATAAATTTTTGTACGGCACATTGGCATTGACCCGCAAGGGTCCCTCCGAATTCTATCGGACAGAAACAATCAATGCGAATGGAGATTTTATAGAAAGGGCAATTGTCACAGACAGCCCCCAACTCCATAGTCTGCTGTGAATACAGCATGGTCGTGAAATTATCAGTACTAACAGAAAGGAAAAAATCATGTTACTTTTTGATGTTTGCACCCGCAGGGTGTACGAAAAAGACGGTGAACGAAAAGTGAAATGGTACAAGGCGGGTATTCTGAAAGAATCCGACAATGGCAAAAGATACATTCGCCTGTTCCATTCCCCGCAAACCGAGTTTTTCATTTTCAACCGTGACCCGCTCCCGGTTGAACCAGTGATTCCGTTGGACAATTAGCCAGTCATTATCAGAATCCCTATTCAGCATTTTATTGCAGACAAGCGCAACGCCTGTCCCTTATTTCCTTTTTGTTTTTACTCTAAAAAGGGTACAGGCGGACTGTGCTTGGCAGAGGCAAAAAATGCTATTAATAAATAATCGTTTTAAAAAAATATGGAAAAAGAAGTCTGTAAAAAACCCTATCCTTATACTTTTGAAATGCTCGAACACTTTGAAAAGGAAATTACTGATGCAGGGGGAGTAGATGAACTCATGCTAAAGAAAAAAGCTTTGAAACAAAATGGCGAATCAACTATGATAGCTACCTACAAAGATATTGAAGGGTACAAAGAAAAATTTATTTCCGGAGTCTATGAATCACTGCGCCCTTTCTACTCTACCGAAGTTCCTTATGTCTTTTGGAGCCTCATGTTTGATGCGCTTGTTAAGAGCGGAGTTAAACCGATATGAAGCCACCTTTGACCTATTATGGAGGAAAGCAAGTACTATCGAAAGAAATAATATCATTGATACCAAAACATAATCTTTACTGTGAACCTTTCTTCGGCGGTGGTGCAATATTCTTCTTCAAAGAGCCTTCGCGTGTTGAAGTGATTAACGACAGCAGCGGGGAACTGATTAACTTTTATAAAGTGATAAAAACTGATTTCAAAAAACTACAAAAGGAAATTCAAGTGTCATTACACAGTCGTAAACTCCATGCACAGGCAAATGTCATTTACAAACACCCTGAACTATTCAACGAAATACAAAGAGCATGGGCGGTTTGGATGCTCGCAAATCAAAGCTATGCATCCAAATTGAATGGCAGTTGGGGATATGATAAAAAAGAAAGTATGTCTCCTAAAAAACTTTCTGAAAAAAGAAAGATGTTTTTAGTCAGCTATGCAGAACGATTGGAGAAGGTGCAAATTGAATGCACGGACGCTTTGCAAGTGATAAAAACTTTCGACACGAAAGAAAGTTTTTTCTACTGCGATCCTCCGTATTTCAATGCCCATCAGGGGCATTACAAAGGCTACACGCAAAAGGATTTTGAGAAGCTGCTTGATGCGCTTGTCATGATAAAAGGGAAGTTCCTGCTTAGTTCATATCCTTCCAAAATGCTTACAAAGTACATCAAAAAAAAGAAGTGGTACACCAAAAAAATTAATACCCATCTGTGTATAGCCTCCGGTCCGAACGTGAAGAAGAAAAGGAAAATAGAGGTGCTGACGGCGAATTATCCGATATAAGTCCATATTAACCCTGTCATATACCCCTCCAAATATGGTTGCTTGTTGAATTGGGTCAGTTCAACTCTTCGTCCTAGCTGAGAACAACAAAAAGACTTACAAAATAAAGGAGAACTGAATCGAAAATAAGTTTTAACTATAATGAGAAAAAGTTAATTAAAGTTAAATTCTATGATTTAATTTTGCAGATATAAAAATTCCTCTTATCATTGCAGCCGCAAAAATAACACTTTTTTAACAAAATAAAACCCCTATTAAAGAGGAAAAATAACGAACCGACAAATCCTAAAAACAAAAAAATCATTATAATGGGAACAAAGAAAAATCAACAAACCCCTGTTAAATCAGCAAAAAATGCATCAACGAATGTATTAAAGCAAAATGTTAAATCAAATTATTTTTATCTGTTTTTGATTTTGATAATGTTCACTATAAATTCATTTGGTCAATGTCCAATTTCAGCAACTTCAACTTCTATTTGCACGGGTAGTTCAGCAATTTTAACTGCGATACCGGGATGGTCAGATTATTCATGGTCTACTGGAGCCACTACTCAATCAATTTCTGTAAGTCCGACAATCACTACCACTTATACTGTAACCGTGGGTGTTCCAGCATATTGTACCGCTACTATAACAATAGATGTTAATCCAACTCCTCCGCATATTACAGGTGCTGATAAAATTTGTTATGGAGGATCTATCACTCTTGATGCAGGATCAGGATATACAAGTTACTTATGGAGTACGCTTGGAACTGATGAATCTGTCGTTGTATCACCAACAGCAACGACTACATATTATCTAACAGTTACTGATGCTTATGGATGTACCGTCACTGCAGCACAATGGATCCCGGTTTATTATCCTCCATCACCTATTATAATTCCTTCGGGACCGACAACCTTCTGTTCCGGAGGTTCAGTATCTTTGGATGCCGGTACTCCTTTTGGATCCTATCGCTGGAATACCGGAGCCACTACTGAAACAATTAGTGTTTCAATGTCTGGAATTTATATTGTAACAGTTACTAGCCATGATGGGGATAACCCATGCACTGCGACAGCATCGATTTCGGTTACTGTTGATCCGTATCCTTCACCTTCAATTTCAATTATAACTTGGAACTGTGGTGGATCTATTACTCTTGACGCAGGTTCGGGTTACAGTTCCTATTCATGGAGTAGTTCTCTCGGAACAACTGAAACTGTTACCATTCCCCCGGCGGTAATACCAATGACTTATACAGTTACAGTTTCCAATTCAATAGGTTGCACAGGAACAGCGTCAATTTATGTTCCTGTTACAACACCCTTAAACCCTGTCATAACACCTAGTGGACCTACCGAATTCTGTGACGGTGGTTCTGTGACCTTAGCTGTTGTTCCCACTTTTTTGACTTATATTTGGAATACAGGTGCTACTACCAACTCCATTACTGTGACATCTTCAGGTTACTATACAGTTACTGTTTCAAATTATGCAGGATCAATTACTTGTACCTCCACTGTGTCAATTGAAGTAACTGTATATCCGGATCCTGCACCGACCATCTGGCTCACTGGTCCTTCTTCTTTTTGCCCAGGTGGAACAGTTACAATGGATCCGGGTATCGGATATTCGGCTTATTTATGGTCTACAGGGGCAACAACTGAAACAATTTCCGTTTCAACTTCCGGTACCTATTCTATAACAGTAACTGAAAGTATCCACGGATGTACAGGTACGGCTTCACAAATTATTACAGTTGATAATCCTGCTCCCACTATTTCAACAGGAGGTGCTTTAACTGTTTTTTGTACTGGAGGAAGTGTGACATTGAGTTCGAGTCCTTCTGCCAGCTATATTTGGAGTACAGGAGCTACAACGCAGTCCATAGTAGTCACAACCAGTGGAACTTATACAGTAACAGTTACCGATGCCAATGGGTGTACTGGTACAGCCTCCCAAACAGTAATTGTTACAGGTAGTTTGAGCCCAACCATCACATCCAGTTCATTATCCTTATGTTCGGGAAATGATACCCTTATTGCATCTCTTGGCTATTCTTACACCTGGAGTTATTTAGGAACTACCACACAATCTATTATTATCAGTTCTGCCGGAACCTACACGGTTACGGTAAATGATGGTGGCGGATGCTCTGGTACCGCATCAGTTATTGTAACAGCAGGCAGCATATCTGCCCCCTCGATAACTGCAATTGGATCCACTACTTTTTGTTCAGGGGGTTCGGTGACATTGGAAGCAAGTTCTGGATATACAAAATATATTTGGTCCAATTCCCAGACCACTCAAACAATAGTGGTTACAACGGGAGGCACCTATACTGTTACAGTAGATAATGGTGGGGGATGTACAGCCACAGCAACAATTGCAGTAACAGTATATACATCCCCTAATCCGAGCAGTACGATAACAACAAGTTGTTTAGGAGGATCTGTAATTATTGATGCCGGATCGGGATATACTCATTATGCATGGTCACCCTCTTCTTCAACGACTGAAACCATTACCGTAAGTGCTACAGGTACTTATACCGTCACTGTAACTGCTTCAAACGGTTGTACCGGAACGGCTTCCGAACATATCACTTTACCTTCTCCTGTTGCAACCATTACTTCTGTCGGGGACAGTTGCGGCGGAGGTTCGGTAACTCTGACAGCAAACGGAGGTGTCTACGGTGCTGTTTATCATTATCAGTGGGGCAGCAGTACCTGGAGTTTTACGGGTCCGACTACCCAGACTATTTCAATTTCAGATCCAGGTACTTATATAGTAACCGTGACTGATGCCAATGGGTGCACAGCAACTGCATCCATAACCGTTACCCTACATACTGTGACTAATCCGGTAATTACCCGAAGCGGTGACAGTTGCCTGGGAGGAACTGTTACATTAATTGCATCTTGGGGTTATGCAGGTTATCTGTGGTACCCGAATTTTGAAACATCTGATACGATTGAAGTGAATTCCTCCGATACTTACTTTGTTATTGCAACCGATGCCAATGGTTGCACAAGCACGGCATCCGTAAATGTTGATTTTTATTCCTATCCGACACCCGTTATAATACAAAGTGGTCCAAGTTGTTCAGGAAGCGGACCGGTGACATTAAGTTGCGGTTCGTATTCAAGTTATATCTGGAATACCTCAGCCCACACCGTAACAATAACAGTCAGTGCAACGGGAACCTATTCGGTCACGGTTACAGACGGTCATGGCTGCACCGGAAATACTTCTTCCATTATTACATATACAACAAGTCCCGTTCCGACAATTTCCGGAGGGGGTTCCTTATGCACCGGAGGTTCCTTAACTCTCAATGCGGGTGCTTATTCTTCTTATTCCTGGTCAACGACAGCAACAACTTCTTCAGTTATTATTACCACAGCCGGCACTTACACGGTGACCGTAACTGATGTAAATGGATGTACAGGCACAGCCTCTCAAACAGTTTCATCTTACAGCAATCCGACACCCTCTATAACAGCAGGTGGTCCTACCACATTCTGCAGCGGGGGATCTGTAAGCCTGGATGCAGGAGCAACCTATAGTTCTTTTATTTGGAATACGGGAGCAACCACAGAATTAATAGCCGCAACCGCTTCAGGAACCTATACCGTTACGGTAACCGATAGTCATGGGTGCACAGGCACCACCTCAAAATCCGTTACCGTTAATCCTGCACCTTCTCCTTCCATCATTACTAGCGGTATCTATTGTCAGGGTGAATTAACGCTAACTACAGGAGTTTTCACTTCTTATTTATGGTCTACAACTGCAACGACATCCGCTATTTTAATTTTATCCTCGGGAACCTATACGGTAACGGTTACAGGTGCCGATGGTTGTACCGGAACTGCCACATCTACGGTAACGGTCAACTCCGATCCATCTCCAACCATTACATATACCGGTGCAACTACCTTTTGCCAGGGAGGTTCCTTGCTATTGGATGCCGGTGGTTCCTTTACGGCATATCAGTGGAGTAACGGGGCAAGCAGCGAGACGATCACGGCGACCACCGGCGGAACCTATATTGTGACTGTTACAGGGGCATACGGTTGTACCGCAACAGCTTCTGTAGTTATAACGGTTAATCCGAGCCCGACACCAACTATTACAGGAAGCGGAGTATGTTCAGGAGGACCTGGGACCTTATCTGCAGGTTCTTATTCTTCTTATTCCTGGTCAACGGCAGAGACCACTTCTTCAATAAATATTACCACTGCCGGGACTTATACAGTAACCGTAACCGATGTCAATGGTTGCACGGGTACCGCTGTTTATACAACCAGTTTGACAAGTCCTACCCCTGCAATTACTTCAAGCGGAGCTAATTGTTCCGGAGTCCTTGCTCTTGATGCTGGTTCATATGCCTCTTACACCTGGAGCCCTAGTGGAACCAGCGAGGTAATTCATCCGACAAGTAGCGGAACATATTCAGTCACTGTTACAGATATTCATGGATGTACAGGAAGCACTTCCATTTCAGTTACCTTGAGTTCTAATCCTTCACCAATAATTTCAGGGGGACCTGCAACTTTGTGTTATGGAAATACTGTAACCCTGGATCCAGGAACGTTCACATCGTATCTATGGAGCACGGGAGCTACATCGGAAACCATCAGCCCTGGGTTAAACGGCACTTATGTCGTTACGGTCACCAATTCATATGGTTGTACCGGAACAGCATCAAAATCGGTAACGGTATATACTGATCCCACACCTGTCATTACCGGAGGCACCGCTTATTGCTACGGAAGTTACGTTGTTATCGGTACAAGTCCTTTTTCTTCCTATTTCTGGAGTGCCGGTAGTGCAACAACTCAAACGATTACCGTTTCCTCTCCAGGCAGCTATAGTATTACTGTCACAGATGCCAATGGCTGCACCGGAACAGCAACCCAAGTGATTACTGAAATAAGTCCTATCAGCCTGACTGTAAATGCTGTCCCTCCATCTATCTGCAACGGACAGACAAGTTCACTGAATGTTACAGGAGGTTTTTATTATTTTTGGTCTCCCTCTACCAATGCTTTGACAGGAACCCCTGTTAATGCCGATCCTTCTACCACTACCACTTATACCGTTACAGGCTATGATGTTACCGAAGCCTGCAGTGCCACAGCAACTGTTACTGTTACGGTCCATCCCGATCCGACTGCATCCATAACGGGCAGCTTATGCAGCAGCGGTTCAGCCACTATAGATGCAGGGGCATTATTCAGCAATTACCAATGGAGTAACGGAGGTACATCAGAAACAATAACCGTTACTGCAGCAGGAACTTATTTTGTTACCGTTTCCAATTCAAACGGTTGTACAACAACGGCACAGACAACCGTTACGATAAATACTCCACCGGTTATCAGCATCACAGGAAATACCTCTTTGTGCGGCGATACTGTAAAATTGGATGCAGGAACCTGGAGTCATTATAGCTGGACGGGCGGAATTACCACTGAATCCATTTCAGTATTTACTCCAGGAACTTATACCATTACCATCACCAATTCAAGCGGCTGCACGAATTCGGCTAGTATTACCCTGAACCCGGGATGCCCTGATATTCCCTGTGCAAGCTGTATTCCTTTGTTCGGACCTCAGGCTTCGAAAACGTATATGATCAGTGCATGGGTAAAAGAAGCGGGGGCTCCTCCAAGTAAAACATCTTATGATAATCCCCAACTTATCATTAAATTTTTAGATGCATCTCATGCTCCTTTGGGTCCTTATACGGTCGGACCAATATCGGCATCAGGAATAATTATTGATGGATGGCAGAGAATTGAAAGTGAACTTACAATTCCTCCCAATACCTCCACAGCGAAATACATTGAAATAATCCTAAATTGCACAACCGGAAATTGCTATTTTGATGATATACGATTTTTTCCTGAAGACGGGAGCATGAAATCTTATGTCTATGACCCTGTAAACCTGCGCCTGGTGGCAGAGTTGGACGAAAGGAATTATGCGACCATCTATGAATATGACGAGGAAGGAAAATTGGTTCGGGTTAAAAAGGAGACGGAAAGGGGCATCATGACGATCAAGGAAAATAAAAACAGTACGGTAAAAAAGAACTGATGAATATGAGGAAAACTGTAAAGGGGATATTGCAGGCAGGTATTCTGCTGGTTGCCTTCGGAACATCTTTAATGTCCCAGGAGTCCAGATGGGCATTCATCAGTAAGGATGAGATGGCTAAGGAACTTGAAAAAATGAATTCAGCCTATAAAAACACGCCCTGCTTTTCAGTAAAAGTTACCCATACAACCTTTAAGAATTATACCACGACGGTTCCATATGATAAAAGCAGCGGATATTTTAAAAAAGACGGAAGCAATTACCATAGTTATTTAATGGGAATTCATACCATACAGAATAAACGCTATCGAATCGTTATCGACAGTTCCAAAAATCTCCTGATGGTTGCCAATCCATCCGGGGATTCAAGTATTTCGGTGACTACGGGAGATTACCTCGCGACCTTGAAAATCTGTTCTTCACAAAAGTCTTATGAAATCAATAAGGAAAAGCATCTGAGGCTCGATTTTAAAAATTATACCTATACAACCATTGAAATCACTTTGAATGACCAGGGATTTTTAAAGGAGATTGTTTTTTACAGAAGCCAGGAATCGCCTGGTAATGGAGTAGTTCCCAATTCACCGAGTTCCGCACCGAGGATGAGTGTTTCCTTTTCTGATTACAGGTTCGGAGTGTCCTTCAGTTACAAGGATGAATTTGATGAAAACAGGTACTTTGGCAGGATGGACAAAAAATTAGTGGTAAGGGAGCAATATAAAAATTTCAAGTTCCTGGATGAACGTTATCTGAATTAAAAGGCTTGGTGATTATTTAAGGGATATATAGAAAAATGGAATGTGCGATAAATGAAAACACTTCAAATTATTAAATTGGGAATGGTGATTTTTATTTTCATATCACAAACCGCTATGGCAACCAGGGAAAGGATCGTTCTGGTTCCAGATACATTAATCAAAGACTCTGCACAATCCGCAATACGGGATACTTTAAAGCCAAAGAAGGAGAAGAAGGAATTTTTCCTTTTTGCATTTCTGAAAAAACAACTGCATCATTTACAGCCTGAATCCGCAAAAAAAAGCGCACCCCCATCCTTAACTCCGGACTCTCTTTCAAAATCAAAAAATTCCAGCGGACTTAATGACAGCCTTCAAAAATCAAATCAGAACCCTGGGGGTAATAATGGAAAAAACGGTTCGGATGACCCGCAAAAGAAGCAGGGTTCAGGAAGTAGTACCAGGAGTTCAGGAAGCATTAGTGCAGGTTATGATTACGGGGTTATACCCTTGGCAGCCAATGCCGTTTACCCCATGGGATATTATAAGACAGAAGGGAATTTCGGATTGGATTTATTGACCCTGCCTTTTAATTTTAATTTCTTTTATGCCGATTTGAACAATGTCACGGGACTGAACAATTATTTCAGGATAGCATTTGATTCCAGGAAGTACCATGAAAGGCTGAATGAGCAGTTGCAATCTAAAGAAAAGGAAGAACAGGGGCAGTTAAACGATTTATACAAGGAGCGTCAGGAGGCACAAAAGCAGTTGAATTACCTGAAGTCCATGAAAAGTTTTAACGGGTCGAACATGTTTCAAAACAGCCTGAGAAAAGGTGACGGTTTTTCCTCAGCACTGGCTGATTCACTGAAAAAGGATTCATTGACCAGGAGTTTATCAATGCCTCAAACCGATAGTCTTAATATTAAGGAAATAAGTTCCTCTTACGAAAAGAAATATATGGATTCCTTAAAAAAGGATACCGCGAATGCTGCACAAGCTGATACTTCCAATTCCGCCAAAAAATATACTGAAAACATCGACAGTCTAAACGCTAAAATTAAAAAATATGAGAGCCTGATTAAAACCTGTAACGATAATATCAACAGGGAAATTACCAGGTTGAATGTTCTGAAAAATGCCAATAAATCGGGAAGTTCCGACCCTTATGGCAATTCAGGAGGTTCACTTCTTTCATCTTTGAAAAAATTTGAGGTAGGCTTGTGTTATCCCGACTATTCGACATTTTTAATCAATGGAACGGCGTTGAAAGGAATCAATGTTGAAATGGAAAACAAGGATAATTTCCTGGCTTTTTCTGCCGGCAAAACGACCAATAACCTGCTGTTTACCAATAATGCCGTCCAGAATACCCTGCAAAATGCCAGGAACTTATATAATTTCTTTGATTTCAACAATGTGGATCAGAACAGGAGTGTCATTGCTGTTAAAGCAGGTTTCGGGAAAAAGGATTCCTCGCATCTTCATATCGGGCTGCTTTATGGAATAGGCAAAACCTCCTATTTTCCGGACTCATTGCAATCCCAGGTTGTGCCTGCACAAAACGAAAAAAATTATGTGGGGGAACTGGATGGAAAACTGATCTTGAACTCAAGCCATAAATTTGACCTTGTCTACGGAAAATCTTCAACGCAGCAAAACAGCGAACAGCTGACCGATGCCGAGAAAGGATTTAATGCAATGCTAAGCAGGGATCATACGAATGCGGTTTTATTGAGATACACGCTGAATATTCACAAATCAAGGACCCGCCTGGTTCTTACCGGGCGCAGGATAGATACCTTCTTCAATAGTTACGGTTTGGGATATATGCGTCCCGATAATTACAGGTATGAGATCAGATTGGACCAGGAACTTTCAGGTAAATTAAAATTTAACATTTTTTACCGGAAGGAATCCGATAACCTGCTGTCCTTATATTCCATGACCACCTCGCTCCAGACCTTCGGAACCAATATTACCTGGAAACTGAACCGGAGACTTACCATAAAAGCCGGTTATACCCCTGTTCTTCAAAAGATCAATTCCTCGGATAATACCATACATCTGACAAACATGAATAACATATCCAATTTTCTTGTTTCTTATTCTCCTAAACTGGCAGGAATGAGCACTTCTTTCAACGCTCTTTACAACTATTACAATGTTGCCACGGATACCAGCACCTTAAAATTCCAGAACCTGAATTTCAGCAATGTATCGCAGTTTAAAAACGGAATCAGAAATACGGTTTCCGTCAGTCTTTTTTATTCCGGTAATCCTGATACAACCATTGGGAATTCTGTAATCTACACTGATGAAATAGGGTATTCTTTTAATAACAATACCTCTTTTACTGCCGGAATAAAACTTGCCGATGACCGACAATATAAAAATCAAATCGGTTACTCTGCAAAATTACACACAAAGCTTTACAGGAAATTCAGCTGTGAGTTGTTTGCAGAAAAAATTGTGATCGGTGATTTCTACAATAACTATAACCTTGCACAGATTCAAAAGTTCCCTTATTTCTGTTCTTCCAAAATCATATATAACTGGTAAAATTTAATATTTATTAATATGCAATCAATAAAACATTTAAGAGCATCCGGAGCAAAGAAAACATTTTCAGGACACAGTTTTTCCCTTCATTTTAAGCTGATGAATATCTTTGGGAAAGCCTTGTTCCTGATGATAGTTTGGATTTTGTCATTTCATCCTGCCAACCTTGCCGCCCAGGTTTCCGTTTTAAATTCGGGATTGAATATTTACAATGTTACTCCCCAAACCATGTTTGAAGTCAGTATCATGAACTCCGGTCAGCCTGTTCAGGTGTACCTGAAGGCGCAGCTGTTCAATTCCGGCAATGAGCCGATCATGACCGTAAGGAGCAGTTCGTTCCTGTTGAAAAAGGGACTGAATGTCTCTGTAAATCTCAATATCGGAATTGCTTCTTCCAATTTCGGATCGGATGCGCTTTCCACCTATCTTCAGACCTATCATAATCTGCCTTCAGGCAAATACCATTACTGCTGTTCAGTTGCAGCAGTGGGCACTCCCATTGAAGCCGAGAATTTATGTGACGACCTGGAATCGGACATTTTCTCCTTCCTTTCATTAATCAGTCCTTATGATAAGGATACCATTGAAACCCAGAACCCTTTGCTGATCTGGAATCATATTCAGTCCTTCGGGAATGGAAACCCTGGTGAATTTTACAGGATCCTTCTTGTCAATCTCAATGAGGGGCAGACTGCTGAATCCGGCATTGAAGTCAATAATCCGTATTTCATGAAAAACAACCTTCTTTCACACCAGATTCAGTATCCTTTTGATGCTGCCGAACTGAAAACAGGCAGCAGGTATGGGTGGCAGGTACAGAAAATCACGAATGGGGTGGTCACAGATAAAACCGATGCCTGGGAATTTACCATCATGCCTCCTTCTACTGTTACAGACAGCAAATATGTTGCTTTAAAGAAAAAATTAGATTCAGGATATTATCTGCCTCGCAATAACAAGATTTTTTTTAATTTCAATGAGTATTACGCCAAAGGAAAAATAGATTGCAAGATTTATGATTCCAAGAGGCACCTGGTGAAACCAAAGACCAAGGATGACTCCCTGGGAAGTACTTCCATAGATGCCAAGCAAAGCGGCTACAATAATTTTGTAATAGACTTGAATGAACTTGCCATCAGCAGCGGATTCCATACTCTTGAAGTGAGAAATGAAAAGGGAGAGCTTTATTTATTAAAATTTTATATTCAATAATACCCATTTATGAAAATAAGCAATAAAAGTGCGTTTTTTTTCGTCTTCCTTTTCCTGTTAAGTTCAGGCTGGGGAGTGTTCCAGTTCTATACAAAACCCAAAACGGCATTCATCCTGATACAGGAGGTCTATAGCGGATTCGACATGAAAAAAGAAATGGAAAAGAAATTCACCCAGACCAAAAATGCAAGGCAGCGGATTTTGGACAGCCTTGGATTCGACCTGAATTTGCTTGGAAAGAAGATAGAAGCGGAACATGAAAAAAACAAGGACCATATTCAGCAGTTTAATGAAAGAAAGAATGAATACATGGAACGGAAAAAGAATTTCCAGGAAGACAATGACCAGTTGTCCAAGCAATACGACCAGGAAATCCTGACCCAGTTGAATCAGTATGTAAAAGATTTCGGTGTCGAAAACGGATACACTTATATCTTTGGCAATGATGGCAATGGCTCCCTGATGTTCGGAAAAGAGAACAATAATATCTCTAAGGCGGTCACCGAATATATTAATTTGAAATACAAGGGAGCAAAATGAAAAAATCGTTGAAAGGAATTTATTTGAAACTGTCCTGTTTCGGGATTTGGCTTGCAGTGACTGCCATCTGTTCCTGCAACATGAATCCTGATTTATTAAATGATTCCCCAACGGGTTTTGGAAAAGATACAAAAAAAATGCTTCTTGAACCTGCCCAATATGTCAGATGGATTCAAAAGGAGGGAAACGGATTATTAAAGGAAAAGAAAATTGACGATATTACCTTTTCTGCCCAATACAAGCCCTATCCCTATATTGCCTGCATGGAAGAAAGGAAAAATAAGATCGCCGATGCTGTAGTAAAGAAAAAAATCTCTGAACTGGACGGAATGCAATACTTTGATTTAAAAATAGCTTTAACAACCGCAGAAGGAGAATTGTTGAAGTACAAGTTAGGCTCCTCTTCCGAATACGACCAGAGAGTGAAATATTTTGCTTTTGCCATGCAAAACGATATTAAGATGGTGGAAGGTGGTGATACCATGCCCTGTTCTCTTTTTCATTTTGAAAGAACCTACGATGTGGCACCTTACAGTAAATTTTTATTGGGATTTATGCCTGATAAAGAAAAAAGCCTGGAGGAAAAAACCTTGCTATTCTATGACCGGACCTTCGGGAAAGGCATGATAAAATTTACGTTTAAAAATAAACAGATAGAAAATATACCCAAACTTAAAACAGTATGAGAACACCTAAATTTGTTTCCGGTAAATTCAGGATCGGGCTTAAAAAAGCCATTGCCCTGAAATTAGTCTTCATCCTTCTTATTCAGTTGCTTAATCCCGTTCAGTTATTCGCCCTGACGGGTGGTCCCAGCCAGCCGGAAGTCCAGAGTTTTGAGCCGGTGGGGACTTCCGATATGGTGGATTTGTTTTCAGGGGATTTCAATTACAACATTCCGCTGATGGATGTGGAAGGTTACCCCATTAATATCAGTTATCATTCAGGAATCACCATGGACCAGGAAGCCAGCTGGGTCGGTCTTGGCTGGAATATAAATCCCGGAGCCATCACCAGATCCATGCGGGGCTTGCCTGATGATTTCAATGGCGATCCTGTTACGAAGCAATACAATATGAAACCCAACCGAACTTTCGGAATTAACATGGGTGCTGGAAACCAATTATTTGGTTATGAATTTCTTAGTGGCAGCTTTTCTCTTGGTATTCACTACAATACATACAATGGTGTCGGTTTGGAAGAATCTGCAAATATCAGCCTGTCCGTAAGTACCCCTGGAGCAACTGCCCTTACCGGCGGCCTCGGTCTGGGTGTTTCCAACAGCAGCGATGACGGTCTCAGTATTCAGCCATCAGCAAGTTTCGGGGTAAAAATGAAAAATGAGGATAATTCTTCAACCTCACTTTCCTGTTCTGTCGGAGCAGCTTTCAGTTCAAGGGGTGGTTTAAAAGCATTAACTATCGGTGTAAATGCTTCCCATTCTGGGGAATACACTACATCTGACGGTAAAACAGGAAGTTATTCATATGGATCTGGTCCGCTTAGCGGCGGTTCAAGCAGATTTGATTTCGGGATGCCAACCTTTACGCCTTCGGCAGGAATGCCTTTACAGAATAAATCAGTTACCGCCAGGTTTACATTAGGGTTAGCAGCCGAAGGGGATCATCCGAACATTACGGTAGGAGGTTATTATTCTGCACAAACATTAGCCACCTCAACAACAACAAATCCTGCCTATGGTTATATGAATGCTGATATGGGTGCCAATAATCCTGATGCATTAATGGATTTCAACAGGGAAAAAGACGGAGCTTTCTTACCCAATACCCCGAATCTTCCGATAACCAATTTTACCTATGACATCTATTCCGTAGCTGGGCAGGGAGTCGGTGGCAGTTACCGTCCATACCGGTCAGATCTGGGATATGTTTTCGACCCTCAATGTAATACTACAAGTGACGGGTGGTCAATTGGCGGTGAAGTAGGGATTCCGATGCTTTTTCATGGAGGATTAGATGTAACGGTCAATGATGTTTCAGCAACTACCGGTCGATGGTTGATTGATAATGGTGCCGCCTCAGCTTTGCCATTCAGGACTTCAACAGGAGATCCTTTGTATGAAAAATATTCCTTTAAGGATGCCAATGAAAAATCAGTGGATACGGACCCTTCCTTTTTAGCGAGTGCGGGGGGCTTTGATGCTGTTAGTTTTGCTCTGGATGGCTCCACGCAGTTCAATACTATTGCACAGTCTTCCTATGCACAGGGTGGGGGACCAGGCTCCAATTCAAGATCTGTCAGGGAACAAAAAACACAACCTATGTCTGTTCTTACCAAAGGAGAAATAAAAAAAGGTTTTGGATTATATTCTTATCAATGTTCAGATCCAAATTCTCCAAACTATGGTCCTCCAAATAATGCCTTGTATGACTGTGCAGCAAATTGTATAGACCATCACATTGCAGAAATCAGCATTCATAAAACAGATGGTTCCCGTTATGTTTATGGAATAGCAGCCTATAATACCAACCAGGAAGAAACTACGTTTGCCGTTGGTAATAATAACGGACCAGATACTTATTTTGATGATCTGGTAAATCAAGAATATTTAGCAAATAATTCAGATGAAGTAACAGGACTAGTCACTTATAATCCTGGGGATAATAGTTTAGGAAATAGAGAAGGTATTGATAATTACTACTCAAACACAATTATGCCGCCTTTTGCTCATTCATATTTGCTTACCGCTGTTCTTTCTCCTGATTATGTGGATGCGGATAATATTAAAGGTCCAAGTGACGGAGATTTGGGCAGCTATACTAAGTTTTATTATACGAAAATAGCCTATGACTTCAAATGGAGGGTTCCGATGGGACCTTATTCAGCTACTTATAATCAAGGTTTAAAATCGGATCCAAGTGATGACAAAGGAAATTACATATTCGGAGATAAGGAATTATGGAATCTGAATAAAATTGAGACCAAAAATTATGTAGCCATATTTTATACCAGTGTAAGACAGGATGCTTTAGGGGTGGGCAATAATGATGGTGCTGTAAGCAACAGTATGACTTGCCAGGAACTTGATAGCATCCGTTTATTTTCAAAACCTGATTATTCAGCAAATTCTTCGACGGCAATTCCAATAAAGGCAGTTCACTTTGAATATGATTATTCTCAATGCCCGAATGTTCCGAATAATACTGGTGCAATTGTTCATGATGCTTATGGAAATAACATCAATCTAAATAAAGGAAAGTTAACTCTAAGGAAAATTTATTTTACTTATCAAAACTCCAATAAGGCGAGATTCAGTCCTTATGAATTTAGTTATTCCTCGTTTAATCCCCCTTATAATATAAAAGGATATGACAGGTGGGGAAATTATAAACCAAATGACGGAACTGGAATTCCAACATCAGAATTTCCATATGTAGATCAGGATACAGCAAAAGCAAATTTATACACCCAGGCGTGGAGCATGACACAGATAGGGCTACCATCAGGGGGAATAATTAATGTAACATACGAATCGGATGATTACGCTTATGTTCAGAATTTAAAGGCAGGTCAGATGTTCAATGTTTTCTTTGTCGGTGAAAATCCAATGGATACTACTGACATGAGTGATTTCAGAAGTAACCTTTATCTTTATTTCCGCCTTGTACCAGGTTATACAAATATAAATGATTATCTTTCAGGAATTGACAATTTATATTTCAAGTTTTTCATGAGTTTTGGTAGTGATGTAAATGGTAAGAATATTTATGATTATGTTCCAGGATACGTTCCTATTGATATTGGTGGTTCAGGAGTTAATCCTGCCGGAGGTTATGGCTATGTAAAATTGCAGGGCGTGGATTTTGAGAAAGATGTTAGCGGATCTTTCAGTCCTGTCGCTAAAACAGCCGTTCAGTTTGGGAGATTAAATATGTCCAGAATAGTTTACGGTGAAACCTCCTCTTCAGATAACATTGCTGAACAGTTTATCGTATCACTTTTAAGTATTTTTGGGAATATTTATGATGCCTTTAGCTCAGGACCCAATGATGCATTATATACTAATCATGGTGTAGGGTATCTTGCCAATCTGTCCAAATCCTGGATTCGATTGAATAATCCCAATATGCACAAATTAGGAGGTGGTGCAAGAGTACGACAGATTGCTATCAGTGATGAATGGTCCAACATGACCACACCTTCTGAAGGAGGATTCAGCTACGGACAATCTTATTCTTATGTCAATGATGACGGCACTTCATCCGGTGTAGCCTCTTATGAACCCCAGCTGGGAGGAGATGAAAACCCTTGGAAGCAACCAGTATTTTACGGACAAGTAAATAAAATGGCTTCCGATGATGATCACTACCAGGAATACCCGTTCGGAGAATCATTTTTCCCTTCACCATCGGTGGGATATGGCAGGGTTACGGTCACTAACCTGCAATATTCCAATGTCAATTATCATGCTACCGGCAGGGTGGTACATGAGTTTTATACGGCAAAGGATTTTCCAACCATCCCCACCAAAACGGATATGGTTCCGGTACATGATAAAACAGACCCTTCCAGCCTAAAAAACTTCTTTCATATTAATTCCAGGGATTATATGACCGTCAGCCAGGGTTATGCGATTGAGCTGAATGATATGCATGGCAAGCCCAAATCGCAGAAGGTATATGCCCAAAACGATACCATTCCGATTTCAACGGTTTCCTATTATTACAAAACAAATGATTACCTCAATGGCAGTTTCCGTTTGGATAACATGGCGACCGTTATTGACCAGCATGGAAATATTGGTGCTGCCAATATAGGAACATCCTTCGATTATGTAGGTGATATGAGAGAGCATATGACGGTAACCAATTCTCCTACTATACAGGGAAATCTTGATGGAATCATGATAGGCATTTTCCCATTGCCTATACCTATGATATGGCCATCCGAAGTTCATGAAACTACCAAATTCCGTTCAGCCGTTGTTACAAAAGTAATAAACAGATTTGGATTGTTGGATCATACTACGGCAACCGATCTGACTTCAGTGGTGACCACCAATAATCTCGCCTATGATGCCGGAACAGGTGATGTGCTTCTCACCCAAACCACCACAGATTACAATGATGCCATTTATTCTTTAAATTATCCGGCATACTGGTATTACGATGGAATGGGACCTGCCTTTCAAAATCTTGGGTTAAGCATGAACGGAGTTAATTTTTCCGGCGGCACAGGAACTATTAACAACGCCAGTGCTTATTTTGTTCCTGGTGATGAGTTGGCTTTAGCAGGACCCAGCAATGTCAATATTAAAGTGTGGGTACTGTCGGTTTCCTCCGGCGGAATTCAGGTGGAAAACCGCTATGGTCAGGCTGTTCCCGATGCTGCTTATAATTTAAAGGTCACCCGGTCAGGAAGAAGAAACCAGCAACAGCAGCCTATGGCAAAACTAACCAGTTTGAGTAATCCTTTGAACGGATTCGGTTCTAATATCTATGAAAAGGTGGTTCAGGCAAGTGCCATCGAATTCTCTAACGGAATAAAAACCTTTTGTGATTGTTTCGGTCAGCCAAATACGGATAACATCCCCCAGACTACCAATCCTTATGTCCTGGGGACACTGGGAATGTGGAGACCCAGCAAATCCTATCTTCATCTTACAGGGAGGACACAGAGCAACTATGACAATAATACCACTTTAAGGGATGACGGTGTCTTTACGAGCTATACTCCCTTTTACAGTTTGAGTGCCGGTAACTGGCAGATGGATAAGCGTAACTGGACCTATACCTCCCAGGTAACCCAATTCAGTCCTTTCGGGCAGGAACTGGAAAATATGGATGCGCTGGGTCGTTATTCCGCTGCCACTTATGGGTACAAGCAGAGCCTGGCTACCGCCGTTGCTGCCAATGCCATGTATACAGAGATAGGGTCGGATAATTTTGAAGATTACGGTTTCAGCAGTTGCTTTGATAATCATTTTAAATTTGACAACATTACACCTGCCAATTTAACAACGACAGAAGCTCATACTGGCAAATACAGTATTGTGGTAAGCGGCACCCCTGTCACCCTGACAAGGCTGTTGAGCAATCCCTGTTTTTCACCCCCCTCCTGTAATGACAGTCTTGCTTTTGATCTGTACAGTACAACAACTATAAAGATATTTAACGGTGTTCCTCCCTATTCATTTGACTGGACAATAGTCAACGGTGCACCCTCTGTAAGCCTTATAAATAGTGCCGATGGCATACTGGTAACCACCAATGGTCACCCCTGGAATATTCAGGTTAAGGTAACCGATGGACAGGGATGCACGGATCTGAAAATATTTACCGGACTATGATAATTTTATTTCAGATTATAAAACTAATATCATTAAATTGATAAGCATCAAAAAAATATTCTTAAAGCAAAAACATTTCGAACAAAAAAAATAAAGTTATGAATACGAATAAACTTTTTAAAGGCTTTTTTTGGACCATTTTTACCAGTATGTTCATTACTGCTGCTGTTGCAGGAAACATCAATAAAAATTTCCGGGCATATACGCCGAACACCAGTCTGATTTCAACAGTTGCTTCCGCTACGAGTTTCAATTTGGATATTATGCCATTTCCAAATACGGGAGATTTTGTGGATTGGACTGTGAATGACAAGATCATATTTGGTATTGATGCCAATAATCCGCATTATTATCCGACAGCATATGATTACGAGGTGAAATTAATAGTTTCGGAATGGGATCAAAACAATCTCCCTTTGCCAACACAGACCATAACAATGACACTGAACTACCGTCCTGATGCGGGCAGTGACTTAACAGTGGATCAGTCAGTTTATGTTTTTACTGGAGCATATACTCTCAATGTCTATATAGCATCAATCAGTCAAAGGGTGCCGCCTACAGGGAGCTGGAGTACTTTAACTTATCTTCCCATGAATCTTTTCATTGAAGCAGATATTGACCTTCAAAGGTATTTTGACTTTTCTTCTGTGGCTACCTACCCTTTGCCCATAACGGCATCCAACCCTCTGGACATTGACTGTGATTTTGCCAGTATTCCTGATGAACTGGAAGTAACATGGACCTGCATAGGTATTGAATGCCCGGAAGAATACCAGTTTGAGTGGACCTTCGTCAATGATTATGGTACCACACTTACTTCTTTTCTTCCTTCCAGCGCCTTGAGCTATGATTTCCGTCATAACAGCACCCGTATTACTACTACCGATCCAAGTTATAATATCACATTAATCAACGAACACGGATATTTGATATACAGGGTTCGCGGCATAGGAGTGGATAATTCAGACCCTACCAAACTTATTGTAGGTGTCTGGAGTCTTCCTGATTCCGGACCTGTATCTTCGGTTCCGACTCTCTCCAATTATTTAATTGCCAACCCTCATGAAAATAATAAAAACTGGCAGTATTCGGCTTCTTATGCAGAAGAGGGTAAAAAGAAGGAGGTAATCAATTATTTCGATGGGAGCCTGCGCAACCGGCAGTCTGTAACCAAGATCAATTCTGACAGCAGTGCCATTGTAGGGGAAACAATTTACGATTTCCAGGGAAGACCAGCGATAAATATTTTACCTGTTCCGGCACCAAAATGTTCTCTCACAAAAAATTCAGCAATAGAATATTATCCGAATTTTAATCTAAACAACGATTCTTCTCTCAAATATAATCGTTTTGATTTTGATGTTGACGGCACTCCATGCAGTTCACCAACGGATGGAATGAGTACCTCCTCCGGTTCTTCTAATTATTATTCGACATCAAATCCGGATCAGAATACCCAGCAGGCTTTTGTTCCCGATGCCAGTAAATTTCCTTTCACCCAGATAGAATATACTCCTGATAATACCGGAAGAATCCGGAGACAAAGCGGGGTCGGACCTGACCATCAGTTAGGAACCGGTCATGAAACAAAATACTTTTATGGGCATCCTGACCAGGTACAGTTGGACAGGATGTTCGGATCCGAAGTAGGAGACGCCGCTCAT
>Ga0206965_10142_pt1 | contig 22570 bp, 26 predicted proteins | sample Alteio_BWOrgHeat_26_FD_152973 | JGI IMG/M metagenome (GOLD analysis project Ga0206965, IMG submission 152973) | Enriched cells from forest soil in Barre Woods Harvard Forest LTER site, Petersham, Massachusetts, United States -... | ecosystem: Environmental > Terrestrial > Soil > Temperate forest >...
AATAGCAACCAATAAAGGCAAGATTGCTCCGCAGGTAAAGCTAGCGGCAGATGCCATTGCAGCCTGTAAAGGTCTGGCCGTGCTTATTTCAGAAATTCCAAGTTCGTCACGGGCATGAGCGCCCAGGGCATCATGTACCATCAACTGACTTGCCACTTGTCTGGCTAAGGGTAATTCCAATCCTCTACACACATAAATCTGTACGAGTTCTTCCAGCTCGAACTCTGGATTGCGTGCCAGTTCACGTTTCTCACGTGCCAGATCAGCACCCTCTGTATCGGTTTGTGAACTCACCGATACATATTCACCAGTTGCCATCGAAGTAGTACCCGCGACTAATCCTGCCAGCCCCGCCAACAAAATGGTGCTTCTGGGTGCATTGCCTGCTGCCATACCACTTACTATGCTGGCAATAGAGAGAATGCCATCGTTTGCACCTAGAACTGCTGCGCGCAACCAGCCGATACGATTCATCAGATGGGATTCAGAATGTGGTTTTCTTATCATCTATTACTGGTCTTTCTTCGCCTGGTGATACTGCTTGCGGATCTTATTGATATCTACTGAGGGTGGTGGAGATTTCATATGCATCCCTTCAAGATATTCCACCATGATCTGCGATACAGCCAAATCGCGAAACCATTTGTGATTGGCCGGGATAACAAACCATGGAGCATGCTTGGTGCTGCATCGTGAAAGCATATCCTCAAATGCCGTCATATACTCATCCCAGCGCTTGCGTTCGGTATAATCACTTTCGCTGATTTTCCAGTGCTTCGAGGGGTCGTCCAGCCTCTCCTTGAAGCGCTTAAGCTGCTCGTCCTTACTTATATGCAGGAAAAATTTCAGGATATGCGTGCCGTTCTCGGAAAGAGATTGCTCAAAGTCATTAATCTGGTCGTAATGCTTCGACCAGGCGGCCTTGGGCGCCAGTTCATGGACGCGCACCACCAGCACGTCCTCGTAATAGGAGCGATTAAAGATGCCGACCTCGCTTTTGGCTGGTACATCCCGGTGGGCGCGCCATAGAAAATCATGATCGCGTTCCAGACTGGTTGGCTTCCGGAAAGAGGCAACGCGACAGCCTTGCGGATTCATTGCACCCAGCGCATGCCGTATGATACCGTCTTTGCCCCCCGTATCCATGGCCTGTAAACAGAGTAGCAGCGATCGCTTATGCTCTGCATACAGAAGCTCCTGTAATTCGCGCAGCCGTAAATTATTGAGCTCTATGAGCTTAAGAGCAACTTTCTTATTCTTATCTTTGAAGTCAGGGTCGATGTCGCGTAATCTTACTTTCGAGCCAGGCTTTATAAGAAACTGCCGGGAATAATTCATGATACTTCTCTTGTTTTCATCAATTGGTTCAGGATCGACCTGACCTCCCTCTGCACCTCTAGCGGCTGTTGTGCAATGGCATGAGTTAGATGCTTCATGTGTGTGCGCAATCCGTAGAGTTGATCGAGTAGTGATAACACCACATCCATCCCTTCATCGTTCACCTCGATTTCCTGTGTAAGGTGACAAATCAATTGCAGGCGAGCGATATCGATTTCCTCAAAATACCAGGCTTTCCGCTTGCGGTGAGGACGCACCCATTGGCGCTCGATGTAGGCTTCGAGCATGGCGCGGTCAATACGTGCATCAAGAATTTCCACTACTTCCTCCAGCGTTTTCATGTGGCTGTCTCCATATGCTTGCGCGGATTATAGGGGTGTGACGCAGACCATTTGCCGATGGCTTCTTCCAGTTCAGCATCAATGTCTTTGGGCATAACGAGTTTTAGTGTCACATACTGATCACCACCTTTGATGCCTTTGCCTTTGAGCCGCAGCGTCAGGCCTGAGCTTGCGCCTTTGGGGATGGCCATATCGACGGGCCCGTGAATCGTCGGCACCTTGATCTTTACGCCCAGTACACTTTCCTGCAAGGCAATAGGTACTTCGATGCTGATATCCTTGCCTTTGCGGGTAAATAGCGGATGCGGATTAATATGCACTTCCACGTAGGCGTCCCCTGAAGGCTTCATTCCTTTGCCCTTGAGACGCAATTGCTGGCCCTCTTCGATGCCTTCGGGGAGCGTGATATCAAGCGTTTTGCCATCTGGCATGGTGATACGTTTTTTAGCCCCAAGCGCTGCTTCCAGAAAACCTGCCTGGATTGCATAATGCGCGTCGGCTGGTGGAGGAGTGAATCCACCACGGCCTCTGCCCATTCCGCCCAATCCGCCGAACAGGCCCTCCAGATCGGATAAGTCGAAGTCCCCACCGTTAGAATGATAGCGATTTCCTTGCGGCCCGTTCGCATAGTCCCTGTATGTGTGCTGGGGCTGCTCCTGGTAACGTGGCTCGCCTTCCATATCGATTTCACCACGATCAAATGCCGCACGTTTCTTTGCATCAGAAAGCAGATCGTTTGCTGCGTTCAGTTCTTTGAACTTAGCGTCTGCATTTTTATTGCCGGGATTGAGGTCAGGATGATGTTTCTTGGCAAGTTTGCGGTAAGCAGCTTTAATGTCTGCTTCGCTGGCATCTTTATTTATACCTAATATATCGTATGGATTCTTGGCCATAGGGTCTGGAGTTTATGCTTTATCAATTATTACGCAAAGCATTAATCCGTGAAGGCGTATGCATCCATTGCCAGCACACCCAATGCTGTATCGTCGTGAAGACGCTTAGCGTGTAGCGGTGCACCCGCAGCGCCGAGTGCCACAAAGAAAGGCAAAAAATGCTCCGATGTGGGATGGTTTTCATACGCGAAGGGGGCTTGTTTCTGCCAGTTAAGCAGACTTTCAACATCTCCTTCCGCTGCACGCTCTGCCACCCACTCAGCAAAAGCAGTGACCCACGATGGCGCCTTATCGTGATTACCGCGCATAGCTTCGCGCAGGTTATGGGTAAGGTTGCCGGAGCCAATGATAAGCACTTTGTCGTTTCGTAGCGGCGCAAGAGTTTGACCAATGCGGTAGTGCCAGCGTGCGTCACGTTGTGGCTGCACCGAAATCTGCACCACGGGAATTGTTGCATTAGGATAACTCAGCACCAGAGGACTCCACGCGCCGTGATCCAGCCCGCGCGTGGGATCGATGCCTGCATCAATACCAGCTTCTTTTAGTAAGGCTTGTATTTGCTTTGCCAGCACTGGGTTACCAAAAACCTTATATTGTAGGGCATACAACTCTTCTGGAAACCCATGAAAGTCATGGATGGTTTTCGGCTTTTCTGCGCCTGTAATCATCGGTGTTTGGGTTTCCCAGTGGGCCGAAGCCATGACAATGGCTCGGGGCACAGGAAGTGTGGGAGCCAGACCGCGCAGGAAATTGGAAGTGGCGCCCTGTTCCAAGGCCAAAGTGGGCGCACCGTGCGAAAGAAAAAGAGTTGGGAAAGCATTCATTAGTTACTTTTAACACCCAAGGCCTGATAATGGATATTGAAAATCAGTTTAAGCTATTATTTCTCTGATTTCTGATGCTCAATTCTGTGGTGGCGATCGGCATCCTGACTGTGACTTTGCGTTGCAGCAATTTCTGCCTCTATTGCATGTAGTTCTTTAATTTTGGTGAAATCACTGTGATGCTTATACTTATGTTTCTCTTTATGTTCTGACATAGTATTTCCTTTTTTAAGAATCTTTGCGTGAAGTTGAACCATTGGTGTGCTCGCGGCGTGCCACCTGCCTTTTATCTTCAACAGGAAAATGCTGTTGTTCAGATTTCTGATAGGCAGCCTGTTTCTCGGAAATAAACTCCGCAGTTTGAGGAGTCATTTTCTTTCCCCCCGTATGAGGTCGGATATCTTTTTGGCTTGTCATAATGCATTTCCTTCAGAGGTGTTTTAATTCATCTTCATTGCGGGTTGGTAGTTTTCTTGATGTTATCTCCTGCATCCTTGGCTGCATCATCCAATTTCTCGCCGGGCGTACGATTCTCCAGCTGCCTTGCGGCCTTATCGGGGCCTTTGTTGATGTCGTGAATCGCATCACCTAACTTCTCGGCTGGGCTGCGACGATCGGGCATGTTAAGGAAGGCATACGCTAATACTATGAGAATGATTATAGTAATAACACCGATATATTTTTTATTGGACGTAGGCATTTGCATTATCCTCGATGATAGTGATTCAAACTGTGATTAATCACTTACGGCATCTTTGAGAATATCTTTTACTTTTCCGTAGTTCTTTTGCATCTTGCCTTGAGCTTCATCAATCTTGCCGTGGGCCTCGCCTTCTTTGTTACCGGTGACTTGGCCTATAACGCTACGAGCTTTACCGCCTATTTCCTTAACCGTGCCGTCAATGGTGTCTTTATTCATAAACTCTCCTGTTTGATGTTTGAGTTTTCCACTCCACCATTATCATCTGACAGGTCTTACATCAGATAACGATTCAGCACATTCGCCGTATTCATAAGGCCACTGTAAGGAAAGCAAGATTCTTATACTAATCCGGAATGGTTTTCTTATGCAGAATTCCCGAGAGTGGTGCTTTCAATCCTATTATTATGAAGAAAATACCATGGCGACCCCAGCTACTGCGTCCCTGAAAGCTCTTATTGTTGACGATCATGAACTGTCTGCCAAGACACTTATGTGGGAGATGGAGGTCGCAGGATGCCGATAAAGTCTAAAAAATCAACAGTTGAAAAGCCATATAGTTATCGCATTCTCGCTGTAGACGATAATGAAGCGTGTGCTAAAACCATGATGTGGACAATGGAAATGCTAGGGCATACGGCAAAGATTGCCCTTGATGGAAGAGCTGCTATCAAACTGGCCAAATCATTTCATCCAGATATCATCATACTTGACATCGGAATGCCGGGGATGAATGGCTATGAAATATGTCAGGCTATGCGTAAACAGTCCACTCTTCAACATACTACTTTTGTCGCACATACCGGATGGGGACAAAAGGAACACCATGAGCGTTCCAAGGAGGCTGGTTTTGATTATCATTTGGTTAAGCCAGCAGGCATTGAAGCACTTAAGAATATTTTTTCTGTATTGGATAAACGAAACCCTTGAGAAAATTGCTTATGACTTACCGTGGGAATCGTGCGGTAAAGGTAGTGCCATCCTCCTCAGAGGAGGTCACATCAATCGTCCCGCCGTGGGAAACAACGATCTCCTTGGTAATATAAAGTCCCAAACCAAGATTAATTGCATCTGGATGATCGCCTTCATCGATAGCTGCACGAGTTAAGGCATCAAACAAGACTTCTGTTTTCTGAGGAGAAATCGGTACGCCCTCATTGTGTACGGACAACTGTATTGCCTCCGGATCGCCTTTTACAGCTACATCAATAGACGAGTCCTTAAAGCTATACTGCACCGCATTACCAATCAGGTTCGAGAAGACCTGTCCGATGCGGGCCTTATCCCATTTACCTTTCAGATCTCCCGATACTTCGAGGTTGATAATGCGCATCGGATAAGCGGCTCGCATTTCATTCACCAGTTGTCGGCTTACGAAACCAATATCCATAGAACTCCGGATAATGGGAAGCCCCGATCCAAATCGTGCACGGGTAACATCAAGAAGATCATTAATTAATGTAATAATACGGGACGTACTCTCAAAAATTTGTGTAGCCAGCATTGTTTGTCGTTCGTTCAGTGCCTCTTTTTTGTTAAGTGCCCCCATATTCAACATAAGCTGAGCAGACATCGATATTACATTAAGGGGGCTGCGCAGGTCATGGCTTAAGATGCCTACAAACAGATCTTTGGAATAACTGACTTTTTTGGTGTAATGGCTGACCGATTCCGCCAGTTCCTGATCAATGGATTCGTTGAACCGGGTAAGATCTATTATATCTGCATTACTCATTTGAGCATTGGTCTTGGCCCATAATTTAATCACACTGGCGCGCAGAGCACGATACTCCGAGACCATCTGGTCAATATCAAAGCCACCAGCCAGGCGCAACGCTGCATGCGTTTCTGCTGCTGTAGGGGTAGAATCTTTCTCTTTTTTTCCTTGAGACTTTTGTTTTTGTTCTGAACTGGTTTGGGGGGATTCGATATCGCGTACTATAAAAGCAAGTATTTCAAGGATATGATCACGTAGTGCGAGCGGCGTCATGTCATCGGCAACAGGTGTTAATGTGCGCGCAAAGGCCGCCCATTCGCTGACTATTTGCTGGCTGTTTTCGCGAATGAAATCCGCCAGCCGCATTCTATTAGCCCGTCGCGGGCTGCTAGATTTTTGTTTATCTAGACCATGCGACACCAATGCTAGCTTTTTCAGCTTATTTTTTGCTTTCTTCTCCATACAATCTTTCTACAAAGAACCACCCTATCTCAATAGTAAAATGGCGGGGCAAATATCGCCATGCTACTGTGGGCACAGTACTATAGGGAACCAAGCAGAAGCCTGATTCCCTATAGTTAAGACGATACTCAAGCTTTGGACGACTTGGTACCGCACTCGGAAGACTTACTGTCAGATGTAGAGCAGCCTTCATCCTTCATACCGCCAGATTTCTTTCCGGCATTCGGTTCATCCTTACGAATGTTACTACCAACATCGCTCTTGTTGGAAGATGGAGTGCTAATTGGTCGATTCTGGTTTTGTGATGGGTTCGCCATGATAATCTCCTAAATATTGATTACGCTGAGCAAAATGCGGCAGCGATTATTCAGGCTATGCTCTTCATGATCATGATGCGATGCAATTGAGCTGCTTTATTGGTATGGATTGTGTAATGAATGTAAAAAGACTCAGAAAAAAAGCCCGACAACTTTCATTGCCGGGCTTTAGAGAGTCTGTCTGCGAGGGAACGCGAGACAGAATACAGTAGCGGGGGGCTACCGATGTAAGTTAGGGGCTATGATGATCTAAATCTGGGCAGCAGTAAAACGACTAGAAGAATCAGCAATAAAGTGCCGCCGCCGCCATATCCGAGTCCCATATATCCGCTGTGATAATAGCCAAAGCCCCCACCGCCAAACAGCAATAAGACAAGTAATAAAATGACAAGTAAATTCATGGTTTGTACTCCTTTGTGTTAAGATGATGCTGGCCCATTGGATATAAAGAAGCTATACGCGGTTTTTGAGGTCTCAATGGCAGCGTTTCAATTCCTTGCCAATGAGCCAGGCGTTAACGGGAAACGCCGCGATATAGCCCGCCGGAACTGCTGCCAGTAGCGCTTCCCAAAAAAGAGGGTTGAGGATAGATCCGCTTCTTACTCCACCCATGTGATAATCCACAGCATTCATTACTAATTCCATCACACCGATTGATACTGTTTCGCCGATCCATATCGTCATGAGCGCCGTTTTAAAAGTGAAGCCGGTATCACGCATCAGTGGAAAAATGGTAAGTGAAACCCCACTGATATAGGCGAGAGCCGTGCTAAATAACATCATAGGAATTGGTGCGATACCCAGTGATACACCTATCATCAAGCCGATAAGCTCCCCGATAACGCAGCCGGTTAGGCAATGAAGGGTCGCATGTGCAGCAGTGCGCAACGAGGGTTTTCCATGTTGGGTATGGGCATAGGGCGTATCGATTGCATGGCAATCCTGCGTGTGATTTTTGGAGATGTGTTCCATAGTATGGTCAGGCTGCTTTTCGCAGTATGCTGAAGAGCTCATCTTTCATTTTTAGGCGTTTCTTTTTAAGTTCTTCCAGGTGCTCGTCTGTGAACGTTTCGGTGCCTGATTCCATAAGGTAAATACTATGTTCCAGCTCATCGTATCTTTCAGATAATCTGGCAAAGTGCCCATCGTTTCTTCTTGTCTCATGAATACGTTCACTCATCTCAGGAAAATCATTAAGGATAGTGTGTTCTTTAATCGTCATACGACGCTCCATCGATTCGGGGGTTATGAGAACACTGTAAAGAAATTATCGTAAGAAACCCATACAGGAGTTACGTCTTGTATAGATCAAGGCATCTTTTCCTTGCATAAATAAGATTTTTTAGCCGCGCTCTGCCTACAGCGTTCGCATCCTCTTTGCTGATATGCAATGAGTTCAACTTAGTTGATGGATGTAACCCTGCAAAATTTTAGGAGGAATTATGCGTACCATTGAATATGACGAAAAAGACAAAATTACCGGAAGTACCTCTACTCGTGTTGCGACCGACGAATCCATAGAGAAGAAATTTGGAAATATGCAACATGCTTATGAGGAAGGTTTTGCTGCTAGCGATGGTGTGCGCGCAGGGACAGCGGAAACGGATGGCCGCGTCAAGCATCCCGAAAAAGGCGATGACAGCAGACCAAAGCGCGCCGAGAATTCCATCGAAAATGAAAATCCTGGACTCGCGGATAATTAAACAGAACTGGCCTTTAACCCTCACTTAAGGAGAATTTTTATGACCAACAAACCAAACGATTCTGTGGTTGCTATCTATGACAGCCACGAGATTGCCGAACGTGCCGTCAAGAAGCTGGCAGACGGCAATATACCCATGAAAGAGATCAGCATTATTGGTAAGGGCTACCATAGCGATGAAAAAGTCGTTGGTTTCTACAACACCGGCGATCGTATGAAGTTCTGGGGTAAATTCGGCGCATTCTGGGGTGGATTGTGGGGAATACTGGCAGGCGGCCTTTTCTTGACGGTTCCTGTTATTGGGCCAGTTGTGGTGCTGGGCGGCTTTGCTGCAATGGTACTGGCTGGCATTGAAGGAGCAGTGATTGTTGGAGGCTTAAGCGCACTAGGTGGTGCTCTCGCCAGCATTGGAATTCCCAAAGACACTGTCCTGCAATACGAGAACGCTATAAAGGCCGACGGGTTCATGATTCTTGTGCAAGGCTCTGCAGCAGAAATAGAACGCGCCCGCGATATTTTGAAGGCGAGTGATGCCAAGCAGGTCGATACGCATTGCTGCAAGGATAAGAGCGTACATGACGGTTCTACAATACAATTAAAGGCAAGCTAAGATTATTGGGGCGGAAGCACTGTGCTTTCGCCCCCTTAGTCAGGGTCTAATAGGGCATCTCGGTAAAAAGGTTGACGCACCAGAATAATCAGCCTCTAACTCTGATTTGCAATATCCCAGCAGTTCGGAATTGTAAGAATCGAAATAGGCAAGTTGTGAAAGAAAGCGATGATATAAACGTTGCCAGAATCACGATATTGACTCTGCTTGGCACCAGAGGACATTTTCGTGGTGATTATCTAATGTCTTTCTTAACTAAAGAATTTCATCAGAAGGCAGGGAAGAACGTGGAGAATATGCTGCGCGTTAGTAAGAATGCAATAGATACTGCATTAAGTGAGCTGTGTCGGGATGGTTTTATCAGCAGCCAAGGTGCCAGCCGCGGTATTCGGTATTCTATTACAGCTACAGGTCGGGAGGAACTAAGACGTGCAATCGCAACAGTCTCGGCACCAAGGTATGCGCCACGGTTGGCTATTTCGAAGCCCGTGATCGACAAGATAGTGGAAATTGCAGCAGGAGAGTTAGGGCTCGATCCCGCTAAAGTGGATAAGCTTAGGGCCGCCCTGCAGAGGGCAACCAAAGAAAGTGCATTGCGTTAATGAGTAACATCATTTGTGCCAAACGCATACTCCTTCTATCTATTGACCCAAGGAAGCACCTCACGATGAAGGAAACAGCGACAATATAAAAAATGAACCCCGACAATTACCTAAAGCTGGAAAGTGCGGGTTGGGTGCATGATAAAACACGTACCGTGCACGAAGACTTGCAGCAATGACAGGTATTTATACCTGAAGAAGTTGATAACTGTATGGTCCATGGATACGATCACTGCAGGCAATCAGCCTGTAAATCTAACAGCAGAAACGATAATTAAACAAATCGACTTGCCTTGGGACTGGATTGTGCAAAAGCACGCGCTCGGATTTCTTTAAGGCGAACACACCTACGGGAGCCGCTTCCCAGGGTGTTGCAATTAAACAATTATCTATTCAAAGTTGTATATAGACGCTACTATCCACTGTTTTTTCATAAAGCAGGCGAATTCCTTGCCCCTGATATTATTGAAGATATTATAGCAGGGAGGCAGCCTGCAGATCTCACTGCCGATAAGCTGATCAAGACTAATCCTCTGTCTCTGGATTGGTCAGAACAGAAGCGTAAACTCGGCTTTACCTAAATCCTCAAAGGTCACCGCCAAAATAGCAAACGGAGATAAACGGGTACATTGTCGTCCATTTTACTCCCGCAACCAGTTATCCGGTGGCCTTTCCAAAAAACTCTGCCCGGAATGCGGGATACACGGCGGATATCTCCAGGAATGGTAAATATATTGAAATCTTGGCGGAAGCGGTGAGATTCGAACTCACGGAGAGCTTGCACCCTCGCTAGTTTTCAAGACTAGTGCCTTAAACCACTCGGCCACACTTCCATCATTTTTACGCACGTCAGCAACTGTTTTCAAGACTGCTGCCTTAAACCACTCGGCCACCTCTCCTGCAAAGAGCGCGTGCCATTTATATGTCGCATGGCCTAGGTTGTGCAAGTGACTATTTATGTGTATGAAGGGGTTATGGCCGATCACTGTCTGGAAGACGCTAGAGGGGCCGCCACCTTCAGCTAGTTCGTAATTACGAATCCTTGAAAGGAAGAAGAGTGATGGATGAAATACTGCACGATCAGGCAAAGCTCATCTTTGTTGTCACAGCCTGCCTTGTTTTATTTAATTTGGTAATGGCAGTGGTGTGTTTTCTCTACACGAAAGAGTTTATTGCCCATTCAACCCTTGTAAAAGCCAAAATCACCAATATCGAAACAAAGAATGGTAGCACCACAGCACATCTTTCGTTCAAAGATTCTACAGGTCAAGCTGTACATACTTCAGTAATGATTCCTCAGAATAAATACACGCAAGATTCGGAAATAGAACTGCTCGTACGCAACGATAATCCAGCTAAAATAAAACTAAATACTTTTATAACTTTATGGATTCTGCCGCTTGCGGGGTTACAGGGAGCTGTAGTGGTAACTGTTGTCATAGCGATATTTGTGCACATGCATATAGCCAAATGGCCTTTCTAAATACAAATAGAAGCATGCATGACTAAGATCTGGGATTCTGCTTTCTATCGAGGGATATCCTGGTGCCTTGCGCCGGTACTGCTTTTTGTGCCTTTCCTTTGGCTTGGCCTTGACGAGACATCCTTTGGCAAATCGGATGCGCTGTTTTATGCCAACATCCTTGCCATGATGGCGGATGCGCTCAAGTCAGGCGATTTCTTTCCGCGCTGGTTTGCTGAGGCTAATGCGGGTTACGGCAGCCCCGTCATGCTGTTTTACTCGCCTTTGGCGTATAGTATTTCAGCTATCGTTAATCTGCCGCTTACGTGGCTTCACTTAAGCGCCCGCACCCAGCTTTTTGTTGGCATTTATGCCAGCCAGGTAGCTTCTGGTATAACGATGTGGTGGTGGCTTAAGACGCGTTTCTCGCCCGGTGTGGCGTATATGGGCAGTCTACTCTTTGTATTGTTGCCATTCAAATATGTGTATATTTTTTTATATGCCAATCTTGCTCAGTTGTGGGCACTAGCGTTTCTGCCGCTGTGGATGCTGGCAGCAGAAACTATGCTTGAGCGCGGTTGGCGCAGTGTGGCGTTCTACGCATTTGCATTCGCTGCGGTCTATTATAGCCACCCTCCCACACTGATAGTGTTTGGTATAGTGCCCGCGCTGTATGTGGTGTTGTTTGGGGGGATTTCTTCCTGCTGGCGTCTTTTGTTTGCGCATGTGCTGGGGCTTGCGCTTTGCCTGATGCAAGCGTTGCCGCAACATTATTACTTAGACTGGATAAACCTGGAAGGTTTTCTCAAGCGCTTTTATTGGCAAGATAATTTTCTGCATGCAGATGCGGTGGCATATAGCTACTACGCCATTATCGCTATGGTGGTGGTATGGCTGGCCGGGCATTTGCCAAAGCTCCACCACACCCGGCTTGGCAAGGAAGTCGTATTCTGGGCAGCAACGATCTTTATTATTGTGTTCTTTCTCACGCAAGAAAGCAGCCTCATATTATGGGAGTGGATACCGGCGCTGAAATATCTGCAATTTCCGGCATTGCGTTTTCATGTGCCGGCGCTCATAGGGGCGGTCTTTCTTATGTGTGTATGGGTTGCGTACCGCGCAGATCTGAAGCCATTGAATTCTCCAGTTCTCCAGCACTATCCCATAACGCTGGCATTGCTGATTATAATATTTGGCACATTTACCTTTCAGCAGCGTTTAACATCTTATGCGGCTCTAAGAGATGTACCGCAGAATGTACGCAGTATTTATCCGCTACGACTGATAGAGCCTCCCGAATACGCAACGCATTGGGGCTGCCTAACTAGACCATTCATCCAGCAATTGAAAAATGATTATCCGCATCAGCAAAATGCATTTCTTGCTCGGCTGCAGCAAGGGAAGGGAGTGCTGTCGGTATCCTGGAATCCTCCCCAGCGCATTATTTTAGAGGCTGATATTACTTCTGAAAAAGCGCTTCTAGTTCTGCATCAGTGTTATCTGCCATTGTGGCAAGCCTACGACGAAAGCGGCCATCCCATTGCTCTTTCTCCCGTTACCTCGGAAGGATTGCTGGGATTAACTCTGCCTGCCGGGCACCATACGGTTGAGATCGTCTTTACTTCCGGTGTCATGGAGAATCTAGGGCGTCTTGCCAGTGCTTTTGCATTATGTATCTGCCTGATATTGCTGCTGGATGAAAAAGCGCCGCGTGGCAAATCCACAGTATAAGGTCTTACATTCAGGCAGTCGATATGGTACAATTAGCCCATAACTCAACGGGCGTGTAACCATGCTGAAAAAGTGGAATATAGCTTTGTTGCGGTGCATAGAAGGTTCCGTTGTTGCCGAATATGCCATTGTGCTACCCGTCATGTTATTTCTGATTATGAGCATGGTGGAAATAGGCATAATCATGTATGTTTCCGCGGTAGTAGAAGGAGCTACTAATTATGCCGCAAGAGTGGGACAAACCGGATATTATATCAGTTCTGCCAGCGGTGGCACTTGCGCGCCAACGGCAGCGCAGGTGGCGAACAATACTTCCGTTCAGCTGCAGGCGTTATACATCAACTGCATTGCGGGAACACGTGTCTCCGGTCTGCTTAATCCGGCGCAGCTTTATATTGTCGCAAAAGACTACGGTTCGTATGCTACCGGCGATACGCCGGTAATGACCAGCTGCAGTAACCTCGCTACTGCTACGGCTGTCAGTACTCCCCCCAGTTGCAGTAGCCTGCAGAGTTTTGGTAATTCGGGGGATGTGGTAGTCTATACGATATCCTATCCATGGCAGGTTGTGACGCCGTTTCTGAAGTCAATCTTGTGCACGGACTGCGTCAATAATCCTGGTGTGGTCACGATTACATCCAGTGCTGTTGTCAAAAACGAACCTTATTCAGTCTCCCGGTAAATGTATGCACATCAGAAAACAGCTTGAACTGCTGCGGCATTGCGAGAGCGGCGTAGTATTAGTCGAATTCGCGTTTGCAGTTATAGTGCTGCTTGTCATGTTTATCGGGACCGTGGAAGTTACGCGTTATGCGCTTATTGTGCAGAAACTCGAAAAAACAGTCTCTTCCATTGCCGATGTGGTGGCCCAGACTAATCCGAATTCAGGGGGCATAACCGACACGGAAATGTCTCAGCTGATGAGCGCGGTCACGGACATGATGAGCCCCTATACGACAGGTGCTTCCGATCCCAACATACGTATTATTGTGACGGACATTTATTATAACACGACTGCCGCAAGTCCTAATACTCCGGTACCAGCCATTCAGTGGCAGTATTGTGGCGGTGGCAGCGGAACTCAGCACAGCAAGCTTTATGCGTCTACCGGATATGTGGTAACGCACGGACAGATAGCCACGCTTGCTAATGCGGGCTTGCCTGCGAGTTTTACCGGGAGCCTGAACACGCCGGAAGAGTTTATTGTTGCCGAAGTGTTTTATAATTTTAATCCGGTGATGAATCAGACGATCTTTACTCCTGTGGGCTTTAATACACTTGTTTACCGGACCGTAGTCTATATGCCGCGTTTAGGAGCGCTTAGCAGTTTTGTGCCTGCGACGTCGCCAGCTACCACTACCTGCCCGTAGCATTGGCGGGCGTGGGTGCAGGAGGTTTGGGCAATGAAGCGATATGCGTGACTAATCCCCCGTAGCCGGAGTCAATAGCTTCCTGCCTACAAACATAGGCGGTTTTTTGGCCGCTTGACTGTTTGGTTTTGGAAAAAACAGCTTTGCTAGGATTTATCTCTACCGTCGCATCATAAGGGCAGTGTGCTTGTGCTGCCACCGTGGTATCAAACTGTGGCAGATAGGCCTGTGCCACAGCCAGCTCAGGCATTACGGCAAGGCATATCAGAAATACAAAGGCAATACGCATAATCGCAACAATAACATTTTTCCTAATATTTTAGCCATATTTTTTGCATTAAAACCGCATTTTTTGCATGAGTTATGCTATAATCCCTGCTGGGGGGAATGTATGATACGATGGCTACATCAGCATTGCAGGCAGTTGCTGTATTGCGAACGGGGTAGCGTATTTGTCCTGATGGCTGCAGCGCTTTTCATGCTTATTACCGTCACGGGAGTGGCGGTGGACATGGCACGGTTGCAGACACTGGAGGAAAAAATATCTTCTTCTCTGGATGCGGCAGGGTTGGCGGCCGGAACTACGGCTGCATCGGCTCCATCGACGCTGCCTTCGTATTGTACGACACTAGGGCAAACCACGTGGGTCGGTTGCCAGGCGCAGAAATATTTTAATGCCAATTTTCCCAGCGGTTATTTGAGTTCAGGCCCCATAACGGTCAGCGCAACATTGAGTTCTGATTTAACCACTATCAGCTTAAATGCCAGTACGACGCAGAATACTACTATCATGCAGGCGATTGGTGTTAAAACTATGGCAGTAGCGGCTGCTTCCACCATAGCGCGCAAAGTTACCGGCATGGAGCTGGTATTGGTCCTCGATAATACCGGGTCGATGAGTGATCCAGTGAATCCTGCCGATAGCAATACCCCTAAAATCACAGCCCTTAAAAACGCACTTACCAACACAGGGGGGTTACTTGATATCTTGTATGGTTCCGGTAATGATACAGCGTCAAACCTGTGGGTTGGTGTCGTGCCATTTACCTACATGGTCAATATTGGCACGAACTATTCCTCGTGGATCGATACCAGTGCCAACTCCGATTTCGGGCCGGTGATAAACGGAAGCTCCTGTCCTACCTATTCAGGAACGTCACCGGTAACGAACGGATCGTACTATTCCAATCCCAATCGGTGCATTTATGCGATCCCCGGTTCGGCGCAGAGCAATTTTGGCCTTTCTGGCAACTGGGCTGGGTGTGTAGATGCACGTAGTAAGACTGCGGCTTCTCCAACCGAATCGCCCATGACCCTCGACGAAACAGATGACATTCCCTCTGCTTCCGTAGTGGGAACTTTATTTCCGCCGTTTTATAACACATCACCCAATACCAATATTTCCGGTACGGCGCCTTCCTATGCCTGCAGCCGTTCAAGCGACTGGTATTGTTATACCAATTCAGGCAGCGGTTCCAGTGCCACCACGTATAACGTCTACTATCCGGTAACCAGTTCCACCGGGCCCAACGTCAACTGTATTCAGACCCCTGTATTGCCGATGACCGCATCGCGCACCAATGTCGAGAATACGGTTGGTTCCATGAGTGCTGGAGGATCAACCATGATCAATCTCGGAATGGTATGGTCATGGCGGTTGCTTTCGCCAAACTGGCGCGCTGGTTCAACATTTTCCGGCTGGGGGGGCGAGATGGCCACGGCCACCACGGTGCCGCCGCAAAGCTATACCGGGCTGCCCCTTAATTACAATACGCCCAATATGAACAAGGTAGTAGTGCTGATGACGGATGGTATGAACAGCAGCAGCTCCGGCGGTGCCTATCAGGGACAATCCACTCCTAGCAACACTCAGCTCGACAATGCAACGCTTGCCATTTGCACGGCGATGAAAAACAATGGCATTATCATCTACACCATTGGTTTTGGCACGACGGATAATCCTGCAAATAGTAATTCTTCCACCTATGTGGACGGCACCTTGCTTAAGGCCTGCGCAAGCAAAAACAGCTATTATTTCCTGGCTCCCACCAACGCAGAGCTTGCAACGGCTTTTCAAACCATCGGTTCGGCACTTTCTAATCTGCGCGTTAGTCAATAGGCAATACGCTTGACAAATATCCCTCATTGGGCTTGTTCAGACGAGAGCAAGGAGCAAGCGGATGATAGCGAGGATTATTCCTGAGCAGATGGTTTCGCGCGCGGCTGGACTGGTGGTATCCGGAAAGCCCGGCGCACGTCAATTATGGTTTGACACATTTGCCTTGTTCATCGTGGCGGCAGTATTGGTCTTTATTGCCTGGGGTTCGGCGGAAATGACTGCGCCTCTTAGCGCGCTCAATCAAAGCCCTGTCAGTCTTTTGCCCGACCACCTGCCTGAATATGCCATGCGTACCACGTTACGCATGCTGATTGCTGTGGTAGTCTCATTACTTTTCACGCTCATCTACGCCACGCTTGCTGCCAAGAGTTATAAGGCAGGGCAAATACTGATCCCCATTCTCGATGTGCTGCAATCTGTGCCGGTGCTGGGCTATATCTCCTTCACCGTGACTGGTTTTATCGCATTATTCCCTGGATCCATGCTGGGAGTGGAATGTGCAGCAATCTTTGCAATTTTCACTTCGCAAGCCTGGAATATGACGTTCAGTTTATACCAATCACTGCGTACCATACCGCATGATATGGAGGAGGCTGCGTTTGTATTCCGCCTGTCCGCGTGGCAGAAGTTTTGGAAGATGGAATTGCCTTTTGCGATGCCGGGACTGATATGGAACACGATGATGTCGATGTCGGGCGGCTGGTTTTTCGTCGTGGCGTCGGAAGCCATTACGGTAGGCAATCAGCACATCACCCTGCCCGGTATTGGTTCCTACATTGCACTTGCCATCGAGCAACAGAACCTTGCCGCCATCGGCTATGCCATTGCCACCATGACAGTTGTCATCCTCCTTTACGATCAGTTGCTGTTTCGTCCGCTGGTCGCATGGTCGGATAAATTCAGTTACGAGCTTACTGCTGGGCAGAATGCCCCGCACTCGTGGTTGCTTACGCTGTTTACTAAAAGCTTGTTGCTCCAGAAGATAATTGTTGTACCGATTGGCGCAATATTGCACTGGCTTGCTAATGTACGCCTACTGCGGGTGAAGAGAAGTGATGTGCAGTTTTTTACCCCTCAGGAAGCGCGTCTTTTTAACTATCTGTGGTATTCAGCACTGGCACTTATGGGATTGGTGGCAGTCCATTATATCTTCGCATTTTTTCATACCAGTATCGACTTGTCTGACATTCGGCAGGTGGGATTTTTTGCTTTATTAACGCTTATTCGTGTGATGTTGCTAATAATCCTGGCCTCGCTCGTGTGGGTGCCGCTGGGAGTTTATATTGGGCTTAATCCTGCGCTGACGCAGCTTATTCAGCCACTTGCACAATTTCTGGCTGCCTTTCCGGCCAATCTGCTTTTTCCGTTGGCTGTGGTGTGCATCAGTCATTATAGCCTGAACCCAAACATCTGGCTTAGCCCGCTCATGATTCTGGGCACCCAGTGGTATATATTGTTTAATGTTATTGCCGGTGCATCGGCATTTCCCAACGACCTTAAGGAAGCTGCACTCAATTTTCGGGTGAAGGGCTGGCTGTGGTGGCGCAGTGTGATGCTGCCAGGTATCTTTCCTTATTTCATCACGGGTGCTATTACTGCCTCAGGTGGTGCATGGAACGCTAGCATCGTCGCGGAAGCAGTGAGCTGGGGGAATCATAGTTATACTGCTGCGGGATTGGGCTCTTATATTGCCAAAATGACAGAAGCGGGCGATTTTGCACATATTGGTCTTGGGGTAGGATTGATGTCGCTCATTGTGGTGACGATTAATAAATTCTTCTGGCGGCCACTTTATGAAGTAGCGGCGCGCAAACTGCGATTTGACTGAGGTGAGTTATGGAAACGTTGTTGGAACTTAAAAACATTAATCAGTCCTTTCCAAAACCGGAAGGCCGTGAACTCAAGGTGTTGGATGGTATCAATCTCTCTTTGAATGACGGAGAAATTATAGGCCTGCTTGGCAAATCGGGTTCTGGTAAATCGACATTACTGCGCATCATCGCAGGTCTCATCGCACCCAGCAGTGGTGAAGTAAAATTTCACCACAAAGCCGTAGGCGATACGCTGGATATTGCGATGGTGTTCCAGACTTTCGCGCTCTTTCCCTGGCTTACGGTACTTGAGAACGTAGAAATCGGCCTTGAGGCGCTGGGGGTTGCCGATAAAGAAGGACGCAAGCGCGCGCTGGCGGCCATCGACCTTATCGGGCTTGACGGCTACGAATCCGCCTATCCGCGCGAGCTCTCCGGCGGCATGAAGCAGCGGGTGGGTTTTGCACGTGCCCTGGTGGTGAATCCGGAAATCCTGTTGATGGATGAACCATTCTCCGCGCTCGATGTGCTCACCGCTGAGACGCTGAAGACCGATTTTCTGGATTTGTGGATCGAGCGCAAAATGCCACTTAAATCGGTGCTGCTGGTGACGCATAACATTGAAGAAGCGGTGCTGATGTCGGACCGCATACTGGTATTTGCCGCAAACCCAGGAAGGATTGTGACGGAAATCAAGGTCGACTTGCCGCATCCGCGCGATCGTCAGTCTCCTGCTTTCCGCGCGCAGGTGGAACAGATCTATACGCTTATGACGTCGGGTATGCAGAAGCGCGAATACGATGTTGCCAACAAGCAGCAGGCTGGTGCGGGCATGTACGAGAAGCTTCCCCGCGTTTCGCCCAACCAACTTGCGGGTCTTGTGGAGGCTTTGGTGGGGGCACCTTACTACGGCCATGCTGACTTGCCGGTGCTTGATCAGGCGTTGGGGCTGGGTACCGAGGAAGTGCTACATATTGTTGAGGCATTGCGGTTGCTTAAATTCGCTGACGTTGAAGCGGGCGACATCAATCTCACCGTTGCGGGCAAAATCTTTGCCGACGGCGACACCCAGAAGCGCAAACAGATTTTTGCCGAGCATTTGATGCAGAACATCCCATTGGCCGCCTATATTTATCGCGTATTGCAGGATCGCCCAGGCAACCATGCGCCGCGCGTGCGGTTTTTAACGCAGTTGGAAGATCATATGACGGAGGAAGAGGCCGAAGAAGCCTTAACCGCAGTCACAAGCTGGGGGCGGTATGCCGAGCTTTTCGCCTATAATGATAACTCCGAAACCTACAGCCTTGAGAACCCCACCGCATAATTGCCCTTTTAAATTGATGGAACTTATGGCACTTTCGCTGCCAAGAGGATGTATGAGAAAGCAGCTTATCGGTTTTGTGCTTGGATGTATGGTGCTGGCTATGCCTGCGCTGGCGGCGGATTTGGATCAGGACGTTCCACCGCTGATCGTGATCCGCTTCAATCAGACGCATGTGGATTATGCCATGCCGCTTTACAATACCGTTTCGCGCGCACTCGAAGTAAAGCCATCGGCGATGTTTGATATCGTCTCCGTTTCTTCCGCGGCACGCACCCCTCAGGATCAGCAATATAACAATCAAATTGCCACGCAGAATGTCCACAAGGTGCTGGCGACATTGCATAATATGGGTCTTCCGCAGAGCCGCATCCACTTAACCAGCGCCGCCGATAATGTGCCGAGTAGCGAAGTGCGGATTTTTGTAAGGTAAGAAAAATCCCTAACGTGGGTACGCGGAGGAGTTCTATACGACGACCTCGCAGGGAGATTGCACACAGTGCGATCGGGGGCAGCGTGCCCCCATAAGAATCTAAAAGTTATCCTTAAACCACTGGGTGATGCGGGCAAATGCAAAGGGCAGAGGTTTGCGTGAAGCGCCGAATTGCCGGTCTTCGAGCGTCTTGCGGCGGGCATATTCGAGCACGCCGATGGGAGCGGAGAACGCCGGGCCGCTCACTGAGTCGGCAAGACCGTTTAAGATGCGCGGTTTGGCGATTCGTGCCTGCTTGCCCAGCACGCGAGAAGCAAGCTCGCGGGCGCCAAGCAACTGGCTTGCGCCTCCTGTGAGCACCACGCGCCTTCCGGCAATGGCGTCCATTCCCGCCACTTCGATTTTGCTGCGAATCATCTCGAAAATTTCTTCCAGGCGCGGGCGGATGATGCCCACCAGCATCGAGCGCGGCATAAGGTTGCCACCTTCGCTCGTATCTTCTTCGCCCAATTGCGGCACATCTATCATTGCCTGATCGTCCGCTGAGGTAGGCACGGCGCTGCCGTGCAGCGTTTTAAGCCGCTCGGCGTTGGCAATCGAAGTTGAAAGCCCTTTGGCCATGTCGCTCGTCACGTGGGTGCCGCCGATGGGGATGACATCGGTATAAAGATTCTTGCCTCCGGCGAAGACGGCCATGCTGGTAACGCCGCCGCCCATGTCGATGAGTGTAACGCCTAGCTCCATTTCATCGGGCTCCAGGCAGGCGAGCGCCGAGGCATAGGGCGAGACAACGAATTCCACGGCATTGAGGTGGCAATGGGCAAGGCAGTTGGTGATGTTGCGGATCATCGTGGCGGGTGCGGTGATGATGTGCAGATCGGCGCCGAGTTTCTCGCCTACCATGCCGCGCGGATCGCGGATGTTTTTGACTTCGTCCAGCGTGTATTGCACCGGGAAGCAATGAATGATTTCGGTATCGTCATTTTCCAGACTTGCGCGGCCCTCGACCAGAATGTCGGCTAGATCGCGCTCGGTGACGCTGCCGCCGGAAACGGTGAGCTCTACGGTCACGCTGCGTGAGGTAACCCCAGCGCCGGCCAGATTGACTACGACGTTTTCGATAGTTTCATCCGCCATTTGTTCGGCGGCATGCACGGCGGCGACGACGGAAGTTTCCGCCTCGATGATGTCGACAATGTGGCCGGAGCGTATGCCTTTGGAAAGCTGATGGCCGATGCCGGTGACCTTAATGCCGCCGTCGGGCTGCAGGCGCGCGATGAAACACGCGACTTTAGTGCTGCCGATATCCAGAGCCGCAATACTGCCGGTAAAATTTTTCGGTTTCTTTGCCATGATCCTTTTTTTAATCGCTCCCGCTCCGGTCTACTGACCTTCGCGATGAGCCTAACACCTCCGGTGACTAAAGGGCGCGGCCTGCTGACCGCGCTTCTTTTCCCACGCGAATCATTGTGTAACGTTTTGCCGTGTGGGGTCAAGCAGGAGAATGATTATTTGTCTTCCGTTTTTCTATCCTTGTCGCAATACTTCCCCTCTCCTCAAGGGAGGGGAAGTATGATTTAGCAACCTTGGGTTGTTGTCGCCGTGTTCTTATTTTTTCATGCCGTCTTCATGACGATATCCGGTCTTCTTTAAAATGATCCAGACCCCGTCATTCGCCGGGGTGACTTTATTGCATTCCTATGCAATAAGGGAATATTCCTATTATCAAAAGAGGGTGGTGTCTCAGTTTCAATTCTAGGTTAATCAGTAGATTCTTGACCGCTTAAGCATCTGTCGTATAATTGCATGAGTAAAAAGCTAAAACGCCCCAGAGATACAAACCAGTTTGCCAAGTTCATTATAGATGTGGCAACCGACATTGCACTGGGTCTACAGCCTGCCTGCGTGTGAGAAGACTCATCGACGAAGGGAACCATGCGGAAGATATGATCTCACTCATCAAACGCAATTCGGCGGGCAAAGCGCTCGACATCATCCGCCATCTGGTGGATCTGGAAAGCGTGAACACCTACGAAGGCACGCACGATATCCACGCACTCATCTTAGGCCGTGCCATTACTGGGATACAGGCGTTTGGAAGCTAGAGACATTTATTGGAACTGAAAAGAAAGGGCACAGTTGACACCTGCACCACTATTTATCTCCAGTGAATAGTGCTGGGGCGTTCCACTCGTAGCAGTCTGTCCGTCTGTGCTAGTGCTGTTGTCAAAACACGTGGTAGTATCCCCCGTCGTTGCCGATGTATCTGAGGCGCCACTATGGCCGTCACTTCCTCCGGCCCAATCTACGCCCGAACCCGAATAAAGGAATGCTGCAGTTACCTTGCCGGTTTGCGGTGAGCCATCGTCGATTTTTTTGTCAATGTTATAGGCCTGCAGTGCAGTCAATAACGGAGATGTTGTCATGCTTCCAATCAGTATGGTGGTGATGCCGGAAAGACCGTAATAATTAATGCTGTTATTGCTATACACATACACGTAATTACCTTTTCCCACCTTGGCCGCCGGGAAATATTGCCCCAGTTTCGTTCCGGATAAATTATTTGCGGGAGCATCAGGCGTAGCTGTGCTGAATCCGCCTTCAATCATATTTACTGTGCTTAAATCCACCCAGAACATGACTGTCTCTCCGCAACTTTCAAAACGGCCACTATTATTGCCGGGCGCCACACGACTGACACCCTCTATGATATGATTGCCATCGCCTTCGCCTGCATTAGCGCCCCGTGCTACAAAGTTAAACTGAGTGGCAATGGTAGCATCCAGATCACCCGGCAATCCGCCAAATTTTCCGTAA
>Ga0206965_10143_pt1 | contig 22529 bp, 17 predicted proteins | sample Alteio_BWOrgHeat_26_FD_152973 | JGI IMG/M metagenome (GOLD analysis project Ga0206965, IMG submission 152973) | Enriched cells from forest soil in Barre Woods Harvard Forest LTER site, Petersham, Massachusetts, United States -... | ecosystem: Environmental > Terrestrial > Soil > Temperate forest >...
AATATCCGGCCCCATGATCTCAATAACCGGCTCCATGATCTCGATGACCAGCCCCATGATCTCGATATTCAGCCTCATGATCTTAATATTCAGCCCCATGATCTCGATATTCAGCCCCATGATCTCGATATTCAGCCTCATGATCTCAATATTCAGCCCCATGATTTCGATAAGCAGCCCCATGATCTCGATATCCAGCTTCATGATCTCGATCTTGGGTCTCACGATCGAGATGTTGGGTCTCAACATCTCTCCGCCGTTTTATTTCACCCTCCCCAAAACCGTCTTTTCAACGGGAAAAGGAAGAATTTTGGGGAATTTTGCATTGAGGCACTTTTTAAATAATTTGGCATATTTTGGGGAATTACAGAGAAGATTGAGGGAAGAAAACGATGCCATAGCTACTCGATTTTTGATTAATTCTTCAGCAGCCTTACCGTTTATTTTGTAATTTTGCCGCCATAACTTATACCTATATACCCTATACCTTTATACCTTATACCAAATTATGGATTCCACAAGAGACCAGATTCTTAATTCCTTAAAAGGGAAATCTGTCCTTAAACAAAATATCTATGAAGATATTTCAAAGATATTTCTTGACTTCAAGGAGGTGATAAAAGATATTGCCAATGATCTTAAGAAAGAGGTTGCTAAAGTTGATAAAAGAATAGTTGTTGACAGTCGCGATAAAGGGGATGTGGAAATAGAATTGAAGGTGGCGGAGGACACGATAATCTTCCTTATGCACTCTGATATTTTTGCCTTTGAAAAGAATCATGAAATCATGAAATCGTCCTATATTCAGGAGGATAAAGACCGGTCTTATTGCGGAATGATTTTGGTGTATAATTTCCTGACTGATTCCTTTAGATATGACCGAAAAAACGATGTCGGGTATTTAATTGCAAGGATTTTTATCAATAAAGACTTGCATTTCTTTTTAGAAGGGAAGCGGCAATTGGGTTATATGTTTAATGATTTTGACAAATCAGTTATTGACAAAGAGCAGATGGTTAAAATTGTGGAATCAATTATCGTTTATAGTCTGGAATTCGATTTATATGTTCCGGAATATGATGAGGAGAATCAATTAACCGTTAGCCAAATCAATGAAGTTAATTTGAAGACTTACATCGCTACCGGCAAACGTTTAGGCTTCCAGTTTCAATCTCAGGAGAAAAATCCTGAATAAATAAACAAGTTAAACCGCCACTACAGGCGAATGTTTTCGAAGAAATTCCTCGACTTTGCTCACCATATCATGCGAACCTATGACGATAGGGGTGCGTTGATGAAGGTCTGTAGGTTGAATATCAAGAATTCTACGATAGCCGTCAGAAGCCTTACCACCGGCTTGTTCAATAATAAAGGCAAGGGGATTGCATTCGTATAACAGGCGCAACTTTCCTTTAGGAGCCTGGGCAGTGGAGGGATAAATAAAGAGTCCGCCTTTGATAAGATTACGATGAAAATCGGCAACCAAGGAGCCGATATACCTTGAAGAATAAGGGCGATTGGTTTTATCATCTTCTTCCTGGCAATACTTAATGTACTTCTTTATTCCATCAGGAAAGTGAACGTAATAGCCCTCATTAATGGAATAAATCTTTCCTTGCTTTGGAATTTTCATGTCAGGATGAGAGAGGCAAAACTCGCCAATCGAAGGATCAAGCGTGAAGCCATTCACTCCTCGACCAGTAGTATAAACAAGCATCGTAGAAGAACCATAAATAATATATCCGGCAGCTACTTGTTCGGTGCCGCGTTGCATGAAATCATTTAGAACACCCGGACCGGAGAGAGAAGTCCTTCTGTAGATAGAAAAAATAGTGCCGATAGAAACATTCACGTCAATATTAGATGAACCATCAAGCGGGTCAATGGCTACAACATACTTGGCATTCTTTGAAACATCACTCCGAATATCAACAACATGTTCGTTTTCTTCAGAGCCGACAGCACAACACTCACCACCACAGGTAAGGGCTGAAATGAATTGCTCGTTGGCAAAGACATCTAATTTCTTGACATGCTCTCCTTGAATATTTACTGTTCCATCCTCACCGAGAATATCCACTAAGCCAGCTTTATTAACCTCACGATTTACTATTTTGGATGCTATGCCGATGTCTCTCAACAACCTGGATAATTCTCCCTTGGCATAAGGGAAATCGTCTTGTCTTTCGATAATAAATTGTCCAAGGGTGGTAACTTTTCTTTTGCTCATGTTATTATTTCTATTTAAATTTCAGGGCTGCAAAGATAGGAAAATTCGTAATTTTGCGGCATGAACAATAACAATTATTTAAGCAATGAGGAGAACATCGAAGTTGAATCTCTTCATCAACAATATCTGCAAGACCCTGAATCTGTTAGTGATAACTGGAGATTATTTTTTGAAGGAGTAGAGTTTGCTCAACTTTCCAAACAGGGCGTGCAGTCTGCTGCTGAATCTGAAAAGCAGGACAAGATAAAAGCCGAATTCAAAGTCATTAATCTAATCAATGGATATAGAAACAGAGGGCATTTATTTACTAAAACCAATCCGGTCAGAGAGCGAAGGAAGTATGTTCCTACACTTGCTTTAGAGAATTTTGGTCTTGGGAATGAAGATCTTGACACGGTATTTCATGCCGGGTCAATCATCGGAATTGGTGATGCCACGCTGAAAGAAATCGTTGCTCATCTTGAAGCCACTTATTGTGGAAGCATAGGTGCAGAATATAAGTATATCCGAACTCCGGAGGTGGTAGATTGGCTGGAGAATAAAATGGAAAGCACACATAATTCCAAAGAATTTTCCATAGAAGAAAAGAAACATATCCTGAAAAAGCTGAATGAAGCTGATGCCTTCGAGAACTTTATTCATGTCAAATTTATCGGACAGAAAAGGTTTTCTTTGGAAGGAAGTGAGGCTTTGATTCCTGCCTTGGATGCGATCATAGAATATGGCGGGGAGTTGGGAATAAAAGAGTTTGTTATCGGCATGTCTCATCGTGGCAGGTTGAATGTCCTGGCTAACATCCTTGGCAAATCTTATGAAGATATATTTACTGAGTTTGAAGGCTTGGAATATGATGAGAATGCCTTTGCTGGGGATGTAAAATATCACTTGGGTTTTTCAGGAGATGTCACTACTGATAAGGGAAAGAAAATTCATCTTAGCGTGGCTCCGAATCCTTCTCATCTCGAAGCTGTTGACCCGATAGTACAGGGGATTGTTCGTTCCAAGATTGATACTACGCCTGGTGGAAATGAAAATTGGATTGCCCCGATTCTTATTCATGGAGATGCTGCCATTGCAGGGCAAGGTGTGGTCTATGAAGTCATCCAAATGTCAGCATTGAAAGGCTTCAAGACAGGTGGTACCGTCCATCTTGTCATCAACAACCAGATAGGTTTCACTACGACTTATCTTGACGGGCGTTCTTCAACTTACTGCACTGATGTTGCCAAGGTTACTTTATCGCCGGTATTCCATGTCAATGCTGATGATGTAGAGGCTTTGATATATACCATCGAACTTGCCATGGAGTTTCGTCAGACCTTCCATCGGGATGTTTTTATTGACATTCTTGGCTATAGAAAATACGGGCACAATGAAAGCGATGAGCCACGATTCACGCAGCCTTTGCTGTATAAAGCGATTGCTGAACATCCTAATGTGAGGGAGATTTATAAAAAGAAATTAGAAGAGCAGGGAGAGATTGTTGCTGATGTTGTGAATGAAATGGAAAAGGAATTCAAAGCTCTTCTTCAAAAGAATCTCGATGAAGCAAAGGAGGTAAAAAATATTTCCATTGAAAAAGAATTTCCTAAAGGAAAATGGAAGGGTATGCGGGTGGCGAAACCCGAAGATTTTATTCATTCAATTGATACGGGGGTTGATAGAAATACCTTGCTTGATATAGGCAATCGCATTACAGATTTGCCTTCTGACAAAAAGTTTTTTGATAAGACCTTGAGGCTCTTTGCGGAAGGTAAGGCGAGGATTCAAAAGGGTGATGCCATCAACTGGGCTGCGGCTGAATCCCTTGCTTATGGCTCACTGGTCATTGAAGGATTCCCGGTTTATTTTTCAGGGCAGGATGTGGAGCGTGGAACTTTTTCTCATCGTCATGCCGTCATCCCGGTCGAAGATAGTGAAGAGCACTATACCCCTCTAAATAATTTAAAGGAAGGGCAGGCTCCTTTAAATATTTACAATAGCTCTCTTAGCGAATATGCAGTCCTTGGTTTTGAATATGGATATGCTTTGTCTTCGCCGAATACCCTTGTCATTTGGGAAGCTCAGTTCGGAGATTTTGGCAATGGTGCACAGGTTGTCATTGATCAATATATCAGTTGTGCAGAAGACAAATGGAGGCAGATGAATGGCATTGTTCTCTTGCTTCCTCATGGTTATGAAGGGCAAGGTGCCGAGCACTCTAATGCACGTCCGGAGCGGTATCTGCAACTATGCGCCAACAATAATATGCAAGTTGTCAATTGCTCTACTCCTGCCAATTTCTTTCATGTCATAAGGAGGCAGATGAAGCGTGATTTTCGTAAGCCTTTAATTATTCTTACCCCTAAGAGTTTGCTTCGTCATCCGAAATGTGTTTCTTCTTTGGACGATTTTACGAAGGGTGGTTTCCACGAAGTTATTGATGATACTGCTGCTGAAATAAATAAAATTACCACTCTTGCATTCTGCTCCGGAAAGATTTATTACGAACTGCTTGCAGAGAAAGAAAACAGGAATAGAAGTGATATTGCCATCATTCGCATCGAGCAACTTTATCCTTTTCCACAAGCGCAATTCCAACAACTGATTTCTAAATATTATCTTGCCAAGAATTATTTATGGGTTCAGGAAGAGCCGGAGAATATGGGTGCCTGGAGCCATCTTCTGCGCACGGTGAAGGGTGTTAATTTCAATTTGATTTCAAGACCCGAAAGTGCCAGTGCAGCCACCGGTTCTTATCATGCCCATGAGCGCGAGCAAGGGGCTTTGATAGAAAAAGTCTTTGGGAAGTAACTTATAACTTGATTACCTTCTTTACCACTTTCTCGCCATCCATAAGGACTTCGAGGAAGTAGATACCTTGGGGAAGTTTTTCAATTGACAATTGATAATTGACAATTGACATGGAGGACGCTTTGTTGTCAATTGTCAATTGTCCATTGTCAATTGCCTTCAATTGTCCATTATCAATTATCAATTGCCCCATCATATCATAGAGATTGATGATGGCTTTTTGGTTGGTATTCGGGAGGGAGAGGGTGAGGAGGGAGGTGGTGGGGTTGGGGTAGAGGGAAACATAGGTATTAATAATTGATGTAGGGATGTATGTTGTAATTTGATTATTTACATATTTTGCAACAAATACATCCATTGCTGGCATGCTGTCATTGTGAATAGTGTGTGTGCCAAATGTCATTGAATCTGCCCCAAAATATCCAGTTATAAAAGCATTCCCATTTTGATCGGTGCATACGCTATTACTATACTGCCAATTTGGAACTGTTTGCGCCCACAATATACTTCCATCTGATGCAAATTTTATTAAATAATTTCCTCCGCTATCATATAAAGCGGTTGAATCAATAATTAATGAATCATAATAATAACCCGTAGCGAATACATTGCCAAATAAATCAGTGCTTACCGATGTTCCATCACTCCCAAGAGTACCATCATAACTTCCTGCTTTTGCCCATTGGACATTTCCATTATTATCATATTTTGCAATAAATAAATTGGATAAAATAGTTTGCATCACACTGCTATAACTATAATCGTATAATGTAATTGTATCCAAGATAATGTCCACACCATTATTTAAGGGACCTGAAGTAAATGAACCGGTTATATAAATAAAGCCATTCTGATCACAGCTTACGCTGCAACCCCATGATTCATCTTCGCCACCAGCTGTTTTGACCCACTGAATATGCCCAGATGAATCATATTTCGCTATAAACATATCCTCATAATCTCCATTATAATTATTAAGGTTATTATTAAAAACCATTATAGTATCAAAATAGGAGGTGTCACTAGTAAAATACCCGGTTAAATAAATATTCCTATTATTGTCTGTTGCCATTGAATTACCATAAGCAGAATAACTACCATTTGCATTTTGTCCCCATAAAGCATTTCCATTAGAATCGAATTTAAAAAGAAATAAGTTAGCAGTTCCCCAAATTACTGAGATTGATACAGAATCAAAAGTAATTATGCTGCTTTCTAAATCACCTGTAATTAATATATTATTATTTAAGTCTGTAGTTATAGAATAGGTGATACCACCACCACCAGATGGATTTTTTGCCCAAAGAACATTCCCTGAAGGGTCCAACTTTACAATATAAATTGCATTTGAGTACAATGTATAATTTCCAAAAGTTATTGAATCACCATTAAAAATGCCAGTTATCAAAACATTGCCATCATGGTCAGTACACACCGAATTTCCATTACTACCTAAACTACAGCCAAAGCTTTTAGCCCATAAAAGAGTTCCATTAGGATCATACTTGACTAAGAAAATATTATTCCTTGAACCAGATGGATTTTGATTATAAATTGCAATTGAACCGAAAAACATGGAATCACTCATAAAATTACCAATAACATAAACATTCCCATTTATATCCGCTGCAATTGAGTTTCCGAGGTCTTCTAATTTTCCTCCAGCATCTTTTGCCCAAACACAATTCTGGCAGTTTGCACTCAAGCCCATCAAGCCAAATGCAACTACCATTGTTATAATTTTTCTCATCGTTCTAAAATTTTTGTTAATAAATAGTAAGTTCCTTTGAGCAGCAAAAGTAAATAATCCTTCGACAATACCAATTCCTCCAGATCCTGATTTCAGAGAATTATGCCAGACTTTGGTCTTGGTGGCAATCATAAAGTTCCAAGCCTTCCAGATTATAGTTTCGGGAATTATTTTTTGGGGAATTAAGGCAATGGCATGAAAACCTTCACCCACCCTCCCATTCCAATTTTTGAATACCCCGTCCCCAAACCTCCCAATCCTTCCAAAAAACTCCAATCCCTCGCCCTCAAATCCCTCCTGCCTCCCCTCCAATTAATATTTCACCACCTCCCCTCCGGCATGACTCATTTCCCCATGAGCATTCATCACCTCCGCTCCGGCATGCACCACCTCAAATTGGGAATTCATCACCTCCTATCCGGCACTCCTCACCTAAAATAAGGAATTCCTCCCTTCCCCTCCGGCACTCCCCACCTCAAATCGGGAATTCATCATCTCAAATCCGGCACTCCTCACCTCAAACCCGGCACTTTACACTTAAAAAGCAAAAATTCATACCAGAATCAAAATTATTTTCAAAGAACCTGTTTTAAGATTAATAAATAAATGTATATTTGCCCGAACCAAATAATATAAAATAATGGATGAATTAAGTGTTGCAAGATATGGCTGCTCAAGAGTAGTTTTTTATCTCGTTTGTAGAATGGCTTGGGCGAATTGCGAAGCCTATACCACGGAGTTTGAGACCTTCAGTGATTTTTATGATTCAGCTTTATTCCTCGCCATGGAAGCTGAAATTGCTGCCTGCGAATTGCTCCCCGGTGGTGCGCAGATAACAGAACCTTCCGAAGCCGACAGAGTTCTTCTGTTAGAATTTGCCGAAGTTTCCTTGACCAGGTTCCGCTATCTCGAGCGTTATATCAAACGCGGATATCCTGTAAAAGCCACCCAAGACATCATGTTGAACAGTGCCGGCAAAGCCCATTACCTTAAAGCTGCTCATCAGAACTGGCCCGAAATGATTTCCTTAAATAAGGCTGCCGACGAATTTATTGCCGACCCAACCCACAATGCTGTCCTCCTCGGTCCCGGCAAAATGCCCGTTGCTTTCCCTGCAAGTGTGACCTTGGCAAGGACGAATTTCTTTGACAAACAAAAATTATTCAAGGATGATGAATCCAATCAAAGTCCGGATCAACAAGCAAAGATAAATGCAGAAAATATTCTCTTCGATAAAGTAATGTCAATGCTCGGCGATGGCATCGTAATTGCCGATGGCGAACCAACAATGGCGCATCAATTCACCTATTCCTTATTGGTAAAAGCAAACACAGGTCCTAAGCCAGCCGGATGCAAAGGCGACATCAAGACCGGTGTTGCACACAAGGCAGTTAGCGGCGTTACCTGCCACATTGACGAACTCGATTTAACGAAGCTTTCCAATGCCAAAGGTCGTTTCGATTTTGGTCCTATAGCCCATGGACTCTACACCATCCGATTCAACAAAGTCGGATATCATGAAGTCGTTTTATCGAATGTAGATATCAAAGTTTCTACCCAAAAAACGTTCCACATCGTCTTCATTCCATTGTAAATTTTTGCGAAGATATTTTTTTAAAAATAAGAAAGCCCGGACAGAAATGTTCGGGCTTTTTTTACATTTACAATTTGCTTTATTTTTAATGACTGTCGGATTATTTATACCAACAATACAATTACAGTATAATAACTGTGTAAACTTATCAATTCCGACGAAGGAGGAATCTTATTGGAATATTAATAGGTTTCCTCCTTCGTCAAGAATGACAAGCCGCAACTTGGTATATATAATCCGACTGTCATATTATTTTTTCCCATTTTATGATAACGACCTTTGAGTTTGCTATAAAAGGATGATGATTCATCTTCAAACAAAAATCCCTGCAACATTCCTAAAAATAGTGCAGGGATTCTTTAAGAGATTTCTATCTCCTTAAATATTATTTAGGCGCATTAGGGTCTTGCATGAATGTCGGTTTCACCTCTTTCTTTTCTTCCTTTTTGCAGCATGGCTGATCTTTCTTATGATGATGTGTACATCCTTCCTTAGTGCAGACAAAATGATCAGCATCAGTGTCCTTTGCCGCAGTTTTATCTGTCTTTGCAGTTGCTGCCGGAGCTGTTGTTGAAGATGTAGTCTGAGTTTGTGCAGGCGTTTGTGTTTGTGCAGATGCATCAGGCGTTTGGTCCGAATCTGTCATTGAAAATTTAACAGTGGGGGTACCTGGCGAAAGAACCGAAGCAGATGTCTGCGCAAATGTTGCCATCACTGATATCAGGCAACAAATGGAAATTAATAGTACTATTTTTTTCATTTTGTTTTATTCGTTTTGTTAGTATAATTTATTCATTACGGCGACAAAAGTAGGAAAAAAAACATTCATCCCAAACTTTATTTTTTATTAAATAAAAATTTCCTTAACAATTTTTTTATATCAAAAGTATCCCAAACCACTTCTAAACACTTAAAATACTATTGCTTCTCCTTAATAATGTCCTCATCCAAAGTTTTAACTTTTTGTCCATTATATTTAACCTCTACACCATCCACATAATTAATTTCTACCAATATTTCTCCATCAGGCTGATAGATTTTCCAGTCCCCATCCTTTACCCCAAGCCTCCAAACTTGCTCCTCCCGAATCTTCCCGTTATCAAAATAAAATTTATGTATTCCATTCTCTGCCCCATCAACATAATTTCCCTCAAAAGCCAGTTTCCCATTGCTGTAATATTGCTTCCAAACGCTATCCTCTTTGCCATCCAGATAATTTCCTTTTGCAATGTATTCTCCATTTTTATACTGCCATTCACCATCCCGTTTTCCATCAACATAATTCCCATAACAAATCAAAGTCGAAGAGTCGGTATATTCACGCATCATACCGTTTTCACGACCCTTTTTATAAGATTCTTCACGCAATAAAACCCCCGTCGGATAATACCATTTCCAGGCACTGTCAACACGATTTAATTTATACATTCCCTCTTGTTCCAGTGTCCCGTTTTCATAATAATATTTCCAAAACCCATCCTTCTTTCCACTTATATATTCGCCCTCCGATTTTAGTTGTCCGCTCTCATAATATTCTTCCCAATGCCCCTGTTCATAGCCCGATTCATCCAAAATTCCATGCCGCAACAAGATTCCATTTCGATAAATTTTAGCATCCATCACATTCCCATTTTCATCATATTCACGAAATACCCCCTCTCGCACTCCTTTATTATACATTCCCATTGTCGCCAAAGCCCCATTCTCATAATACTTCTTTTCAATGTCTAATTTCACAGGCATATATTCTTCTTTTGGAACCTCCACCCCATCCTTAAACATTTTCTGACTGATAATAATTCCATTCACGTCAAACTCTTTCCAAGTGCCATGTTTCTTATCGTTTTTGTATGATCCTTCTGTCTTTATTTTTAAATAATCACCATCTTTATTATGAGCTAAAGTAGAATCCGTCGGAGTAAAGAATTCTCTCCAAACCCCTTGTTTCAAGCCAGCTTTATCGGTAGCATTAATATATTCTTCAGTAGAAACAAAACCATTTTTATAAGTCGTAATGGTAGTTATTATTCCAGCCGAATTATATTCCCTACCAATTCCATTTTCGATGCCTTCATTGAATGGAATTTCTTTTGCTATTATTCCACTGTCATTGTAATATCTTGAAATTCCGTCCTTAACATCAGCTTTAAAATTTTCCCTTGATTTCAATTTTCCAATAGAATAATAACTCTTCTGCTCGCCCTCTTTCTTGTTATCTTTGTAATTAAATTCCTGGCTGATGCCTCCTTTCTCATCATAAAATTTCCAAGTTCCATCCAATATAAAATTAACCCTGTTACCTTCCGATTTCAGTTTTCCATCTCGGTAATAAGTTTTCCAATAACCATCAGGTCTGCCATTCTTGATAGTCCCTTCGCTGTTCAATTCACCGGTAGGATAATATAATTTGGTGGGTCCGTCAGCAGGCATTTTTTCCTGGGAATATACATTCCCAAAAAACAAAATCACAAGAGCCACTGCTGTAAGACTTGTTTTAAATATTTTTACTGATTCAATCATTTTAAAATTTGGAGCGACAAAATTACAAATATATTCCAAGAACTATTTCACTTAAAATTTGTTGTATGAGGTTTTAAGTTTTCAATAATTTTTAGCTCCCTATTATTATTAATTCTTTTTATAAAAAATTAGTGGTTATTATAGGTCTGTTGAAACTGTTGGTAAGTTTAGAATGAAAGTTTTGGAGAAGTCTTTTATTAAGAAAAATTAAACATGTTATTAACAAAAATAAATACTCAATAAACTATAATATCAAGCATTTATGAGGTTTTCAACATTTTGTTAATAGAAGTCTTTGTTTATAATTTTTCATACTGATAAGTAAAAAATTTGTTAATATAATGTTAGTTTTTCTTTAACAAAATCAAGGGTCATAAATTTGGGTGTTAGGAATAAAATATAAGCAGAGGCAGAGGTATTGCTTCCTAATAATTTTTATTCAAAGTTATTAACAAAACAGAGATATGATTTGAACAATATTTGTTGGTAAAAAATGATTCTTTTTTTAGATAATAAAATTGGTCTAAATTCAATAAGAGTGCCATTTAGTTATGTGAGTTATCCATTGGAGCTTAATGAAACCGCATCAAGACTCCTTATATGACATAGTATTAAGTAATTTTCTATAATGTAATTAAGAAAATTGTTTTAGAAAATTTAAGAGGAAGGAAATGAATAAGGAATGCTTTAATTAGTCATAATTAACTCCTTCATAATTTTTCCGAAAGTAAAAACATCTTCATAAGAATTATAGAGTGGAACTGGTGCCAGACGAATAACATTAGGTTCGCGCCAGTCGGCAATGACTCCTTTTTCGGTTAATTGCTTGTGAAGCTCTTTTCCATTATTTGAAATTATTAGAGAAAGCTGACAGCCTCTTTGAGCTTCTTCTTTGGGGGTAATGATAGTAATTAATTTATTATTGGGAGAATACTTTTTATTGATTTCTTCAATGATGAATTCGAGGTAGCCGGTAAGCCTTTTACTTTTATATGAAAGAGAATCCATAGTCACTTCATGGAAAATATCCAATGAAGCTTTATGCGCAGCCATTGCAAGTACCGGGGCATTGCTGACTTGCCAGCCCGATGCTCCATTTGCGGGAACAAAGTCTTTTGACATTTGGAATCTCGTGGAAGGATCGTTGCCCCACCAACCTGCAAAACGTGGAAGCGTGGGATCATTGGCAAACTTCTCATGAACAAATATTCCTGCTACTCCACCTGGACCTGAATTCAAATATTTATAGGTACACCAACAGGCAAAATCAACTTTCCAATTATGCAGACTTAACTTGAGATTGCCTGTAGCATGAGCCAAGTCGAACCCCGCAAGAGCACCGGTAAGATGAGTCGCAAAGGTGATAGGTTCCATTTCCATTGCCTGACCTGTATAGTAATTTACACCGCCAAGTAATACCAAAGCCAAGTTATCGCCATGCTTGTAAATTTCTTTAATGATATCATCTGTACGAAGACAATATTCTCCATTGCGGGGCTTCAATCTAATTAAAGCTTCATCGGGATTGAAGCCATGAAATTTTATTTGTGAAGTCAAAGCATAGGAGTCAGATGGGAATACATCATCCTCACAAATAATCTTGAATCGCTTTTCAGTGGGGCGATAGAAAGATACCATCAGCAAATGAAGATTGGTGGTAAGGCTGTTCATCAGAGCAACTTCTGTGGGCAATGCACCCACTAATTTTGCAACAGGTTGTAGGAACATCTCATGATAAGAAAACCACGGATTCCGTGCCTGAAAATGTCCTTCAACACCATACTTAGCCCAATCCTCTAATTCTATATTTATATAATCTTTAACTGATTTTGGTTGCAAGCCGAGTGAGTTTCCACAGAAATAGATAACGTTTTTTCCATCATGTTGCGGAAAATAAAAACGCTCACGATATTTCTTCACTGGGTCAGAAGCATCCAATTGGCGGGCAAAGTCTATGGTATTTAGATATTCCATTAATTTATTGAGGATGCAAAATAAGTCATTTAAAAGAAATATTAAGCGAATATTAAAATTAACAGGAACTGAAAGATCATTGTGCCATCCATCCAAAAGTAATGAAAGTACCTGCCATTGTCTTGCCGGGATTGGAGGATGAGAATGGAAGCAGTGATTACTGATACATACAAGGGCAGCGCGAAATTATTTGATAGAGAATTGTATTGAAGGAAAACCAAAACGGAAAAAAGTAATAATAAAACGATTGCCACACCTTGTGATTTTCTATTCCCGATCAATATCGGCAGGGTCTTTAATCCTTCTGTAGTATCATCGTCTTTATCGCGTATGTCGAATGGAATTGTTATTGCATAGACAAAAAGAATTCTTCGGGCAAGCATGTAGAAAACATTCGAGGTGAAGAGCGGTAATCCCGCATCAATTACTGGAAGCAAGACCGTTGTGAAGCCCCATACCAGTGCTACAAATAATATTTTTACCATCGGCAATTCTCTTAATCTTATTCTCTCGGCTTTGGTTTTTATTAATGGTATTGAGTAGGCTATTGTTATTAATCCAAGTGGTGCGATGACCAATAAAATGACAGGATTGATAAAGAAAACCGAAATTACCAGCCCGACGATTGATGCATAGAAAGTCCCTTTGAAAGGACCTCCGTTTTTCAAAGCCCAGTGAATTTTTTCAGGTGGAGTTTCGGTCTTGATTTTTATTATTGAAAAATGCCGTTGAAGATTGTATTCAAACAAGGTGGAGAAGAAAATAAAGAACAATAACCCATCTATCTTAATAGGTTTATTAATCATCAGATAAGTTTCGAGAGTCAGCGATATTGCGGCAAGGGAGATGAACCAATTAGCAAATATCAAATAATCAAATACGTATCGAAAGAGCCTTTTCATTGCTCTCTGATTAATGCCTTTTCTCGATTATAACATAAGCGATGAGAGATGCCGCCAAGCCTATTCCGCCGCCGCAAAGGGCATTGGATAATTTCTTTTTCCTGCCTTGGGTTTCAAAGCCATAGGCATAGTAATCATTGTTGATATAATTTTTGTCGCAATAAGGCTTCTTCGTTACATCGGGAGGGTTGCTGGCAGTGACATAGGTGGCATAGATGGCTGGAAGAAGGGGGCCATAAAAAAATCCAAAGAAACCTGCCCCGCCGCCAATTATTAATCCTCCGATAGTAGCCAATTTAGGTTTATAGAACTGCCTGCAATCTTGCTCACCCTTCACATAGTCCTTCATCTGCGGGACATTCAGATCGCTGATCGTGGAATCGGGAGTGAAAATTATTTCCTCTTTGCCATCAGGATAGACAATAGAAAAGATCCTCTTGCTCCTTATCGAAGCAATCTCTTTGTCGTAATGAGAAATATAGAAAAACTTGTTATTCCCAGCCTTGCCGATAGAATCAAATTCTATGATTTTTCCATTCATCAGGTTTATCTTCCCTTGCCCATTGGCGAGGAAAGAAAGAAAAATCATCAATACAAAAAGTGAAAGCCGCATATTTTTCCTTTAAAATTTATTCTTAAAAAAATGGTCAATGTCCTTTTCCACAACCGAAGTATTCTTGGCGGTGATGGCATAACATATTCCAAAGCAAATAGCACTGGTGATAAAAGCGTTTTTCATCTTCTGCCGCTTCGCCCGAATCTGGTAACCATATTGATAATAGGGATCATCAACCATCGTCTTGTCAACGAATTCCTGGTGCTTGACATTCGGATAATGAAGGGAGGCGATGACGGAATACATAGCAATGGGCACAGGTCCATATACCAAGCCGAGAATAGAGCTGGCACTGCCGATGATGATGCCGCCGAAGGTAGAGGTGGGTGCATGATAATAATCGCGGGCATTCTGACGACCGAGGATATAAGACTTCATGTGGGGAATGGTCATGTCTGCATTATTAATGGAATCATAGACATAATAGACTTCTTCAAAGTCGTTTGCATAATTAATGGAGAAAATCTTCTTGAAAGGAATGGTCTCCGCCTTTTTCTCGCCGGGGCGAAGAAAAATGACTTCATTATCTACTTTCCCCACGACGGAATCTATCTTTATTATTTTCCCGTTCATGAGATTAATCTGACTCTGCCCCTGCATTATTCCAGTGAAGGCGAGCATTAAGATTAGGAAGGTTGCTGCTTTTAAATTCATTTTTGTATTGTTTAGGATGCGAATTAATGAATTATTACGGAAGAAAAAGGAATTAAGTTTCCTTTGGAGGGGAATTGGTTGCAGATTGGAAAATGGAAATTAAAGGTAAAAGGAAATGGATTTTATACCTGAACCACCTCCATTTGGAATAGAATATTCAAAAATCCCACGCGTGGGATTTAAAATCCCCATTCAGGGATTTCCAATCCCACGTGTGGGCACGACACGCCCACGTGTGGGCATGACAATCCCACGTGTGGGCACGACAATCCCACGTGTGGGCATGGCATGCCCATGAGTGGGCATGACTCGCCCACGACTGGGCACGGCACGCCCTTGACTGGAATTATCAAAATTATTGATTGAATACAGAAAAGGGGAAATTGGCAAAACAAAATTTAAAGACCGCCCCTCATTTGTAATTCTTAATTCCTTATTGGTTTCTTATCTTTGCGCCCGCAAATAATGACACTATGTTAGATTTTATAAATAAAACCATTGGCAAATTTTTCGGCACAAAGTCCGAACGGGATGTTAAGGAAGCCACTCCACAGCTTGAAAAGACGCTTGAGGAATATGCCAAATTAGAGCATGTTTCAAATGATGAATTGCGTGACAAGACTGGTATTTTTAAAGAAAAGATTCAAGCGCGATTACTCGATTCTGATAATGAAATAGCAGCCCTCAACCAGCAAATAGAGGACGATCCTGATATGGATCTGGAAGCCAAGCAGGATTTATATACCAACATTGACACTATCAAAAAGAGCCAGAAGGCTATGATTGAGGAAGTATTGAAGGAGATTTTACCAGAAGCTTTTGCAGTGGTCAAGGAAACAGCTCGTCGCTTCAAGGAGCATTCAGAAATTGAAGTTACCGCAACTCAGATGGATCGGGATTTGGCAGTGGTGAGGCAGCATATTGTAATCAATGACGATAAGGCTGTTTATAAGAATTCATGGATGGCTGCGGGGAATATGATCAAGTGGGATATGCTTCATTATGATGTCCAGTTGATAGGCGGGATTGTCCTGCATGACGGGAAGATTGCCGAAATGGCGACAGGTGAAGGAAAGACGCTCGTCGGCACGCTGCCGATATACCTGAATGCTTTGGCTGGAAGGGGAGTTCACATCGTAACGGTGAATGATTACCTGGCTCGTCGTGATAGCGAATGGAACGGGACTATCTTTGAATTTCTGGGTTTGACGGTGGATTGTATTGACAAACATGAGCCAAATTCTGAAGCCAGGAAAAAAGCATATAACTCAGATATTACTTACGGCACCAATAATGAATTCGGCTTCGATTATTTGCGCGACAATATGGTTCGCAATCCTGAAGACATGGTGCAGCGTGACCCGTTTTATGCTATTGTGGATGAAGTAGATTCGGTCTTGATAGATGATGCACGGACACCATTGATTATTTCTGGTCCGACTCCGACAGGTGAGAACCATGAGTTCTTTGCCTTAAAGCCTAAGGTTGAAATATTGATGAAAGCGCAGCGGGATTTTGTCAATTCGGCATTGGTAGAAGCGAAGAAGAAAATTTCTTCGGGAGATGAAACAGCAGCAGGCTTGGCATTGCTAAGGGCATATCGTGGCTTACCTAAGAATAAGGCATTGGTAAAGTTTCTTGGCGAGCAAGGCATGAGGGTACTGCTTCAGAAAACCGAGAATTTCTATATGGCAGATCAATCCAAGGAAATGCACAAGGTTGATGAAGAGCTTTATTTTGTAATTGATGAAAAGAATAACACCATCGAGCTGACAGAAAAAGGAACTGACTTGATTACTTCATCCAGCGAGGACAGCAGATTTTTTATCATGCCTGATGTCGGGTCAGAGATTGCCGAGATAGAGAAAAGTTCATTGCCTCCGAATGAAAAAATAGCCAAGAAAGATGTCATGCTGCGCGACTTTGCGATTAAGTCAGAGCGGATACATACTATCAATCAATTGCTCAAAGCATACACGCTTTTTGACAAGGATGTGGAATATATCATCGTGGATGGTAAGGTTAAAATCGTTGACGAACAAACCGGTCGTGTCTTGGATGGAAGGCGTTATTCTGATGGCTTGCACCAGGCGATTGAAGCCAAGGAAGATGTGAAGATTGAAGCGGTTACTCAGACCTTCGCTACGATTACTTTACAGAATTACTTCAGGATGTATCATAAGCTTGCCGGCATGACCGGAACTGCAGAAACAGAGGCGGGGGAGTTATGGCAGATTTATAAATTGGATGTGGTCGTGATACCAACTCACCGTAAGATGATTCGAAAAGATTACGATGATTTGGTTTATAAAACAAGGCGTGAAAAATACAATGCTGTTATTGAAGAAATAGTAACTTTGGTGGAAGCAAAGAGACCTGTTCTTGTTGGGACGACTTCTGTTGAAATCTCTGAATTATTAAGCCGTATGCTGACCCAACGCAAGATTAAACACAATGTCTTGAATGCGAAATTGCACCAGCGAGAAGCAGATATTGTTGCCGAAGCAGGTCAGGCAGGGACAGTTACCATCGCTACCAACATGGCTGGCAGGGGAACGGATATTAAACTTGGACCGGGTGTAAAAGATGCCGGGGGCTTGGCGATTATCGGCACAGAAAGACATGAATCTCGTCGTGTCGACAGGCAGTTGCGAGGTCGTTCGGGTCGTCAGGGAGATCCGGGTTCTTCACAGTTTTATGTTTCCCTGGAAGATGAGTTGATGCGTCTGTTTGGCTCTGCTCGTATAGGCAAGATGATGGATACATTGGGGATTAAAGAAGGAGAAGTTATTCAGCATCCGATGATCACCCAATCAATCGAAAGAGCGCAGAAGAAAGTCGAGGAAAACAATTTCGGTATTCGTAAGAGATTATTGGAATATGATGATGTAATGAATTCCCAAAGAGAGGTTATTTACAGCAAAAGAAAGCATGCTCTCTTTGGCGAACGCCTTGCTCTGGATATTGTTAATTCCTGTTATGATGTCTGCGAATCTATCATTACCAATTTCCAGGAACAGCGAGATTATGCCGGATTCCAGTTAGAGATTATTAAAGAATTCGCAATGGAATGCCCTATTCCAGAAGAAATTTTCCTTAAAGAAAATCCTAATACTCTTACGCCAATGCTATTCCAAAAGGCTCAAGAGCATTATAAACAAAAGTCTAAGATGATTGCCGAGAAGGTATTCCCGTTTATCAGTGATGCTTTCCACAATGGAGAGGGAAGATTCGAGAATGCACTTGTTCCGTTCACAGATGGGGTTAGTCATATTCAAGTTATTGCGCCAATCAAAAAATCATATCAAAGTAAGGGCAAAGAAGTTATTACTACTTTTGAGAAATCAGTTTCTCTTTCACTTATTGATGATAACTGGAAGGAGCATCTTCGCGAATTGGATGAATTGAAAACCTCTGTACAGAATGCTGTCTATGAGCAAAAAGATCCTTTATTGATTTATAAATTTGAGTCCTTCAAATTATTCCAGGAACTCATTGAAAGAGTGAATAAAGATACCACTTCTTTTCTATTCAAAGGGAACCTTGAAGGCGACAGACCTGATGAAATAAGGGAGGTTAAAAAGCCACAGAAGACCGATATGAGTAAATTAAAACTTGGCAGAGATGAGACGGATCCTGATAAACCTATTGAAAAGAAAGGCAATAAGACACAAGCAGCTCCTCCACCTGCTGCACCTCGCGAAAAAGTTCAGCCCGTGAGAGCAGAGCAAAAGATAGGCAGGAATGACCCATGTCCATGTGGCAGTGGAAAAAAATATAAGAACTGCCACGGTAAGGAAGCTTCTTAAAGGCATTTCGAGTTAGGGTATCTTGAATATCAGTCCCATGATGATTTCGAATTTGAGCCTGGTATCCTCGATAACCGAACTCATAATCTCGATAACCGAACCCACTATCTCGATAACCGAACCTATTATCTCGATAACCGAACCCATTATCTCGATAACCGAACCCATTATCTCGATAACCGAACCCACTATCTCGATAACCGAACCCACTATCTCGATAACCGAACCCACTATCTCGATTACCGGACCCATTATCTCGATTACCGAACCCGCAATATCGATTACCGGTTCCGCAATATCGATTGTGAAGCTTTTTATGTCTCTGGCGAGTTTTAATGCCCTTCCATTTCCTCATGAATCAATTGAAATTTCCACGCGAAACTAATTGAATAAAACTTCCTTAATTTTGCCCCATGTTGATACGCTTTTTTAAGTCTAACCAATCGGCAACATTCATTGCCATTCCCATATTGGTTATCGCCCTGTGGATAGAAGGATTTATGAAGCAAGTGCCATTAGAAATTAATTCGTCAATGCCTGTTTACAAATTAGCGATATACTTTTATTCAGCCAAGACAGCGATAATTTATCGAATTATAGCATTAGGGTTAATAATCCTGCAAGCCATTTATTTAAATAATATCATCAATAAGCACGAAGTTCTTTATAAGAAATCACATTTGCCGGCATTGCTTTATTGTATTTTGATGAGTCTTTTTATTCCATTTTTAAACTTCACTCCACTTTTATTAATCAACATCTTATTGATAAAATTGCTGGATACTGTTTTATCATTTTATAAAAGCACAACCAACGATATTGCATTTAACTGTGGCTTTTTGATGGGAGTATGCGCACTCATTTATTTCCCATCCATAATCATCTTCTTTCTTATCTTGTTTGGGTTAATGATTCTTCGTCCGTTTTATTGGAGAAACTGGGTTGCTTCCATCATTGGAATAATTTTACCTTTTTATTTTATCAGCATTTATTATTTCTGGACTGATAAACTTGAAAAGTTCTGGGGACTAGAAATACCAGGCTATTTCATTCATTTGATAAGAATTGACTTTAGCTTTACCAGACCTGTAAAAATTCTATCCATTGCTATTGCTTTTATCGTATTGCTTTCATTATTAAAACTGCAATCCAATTTTTTCAAGAACGTTATCAGGACCAGGAATTTTCAAATCGTTCTTTTGTTTTTTTTCGTTATCAGCGGACTGTCTTTGTTCCTATGTCCCAAAATTCAACTGGAAGATTTTTCAATAATAGCAATGCCCTCTGCCATTTTTATTTCTTATTACTTCCTATCTTCCAAGAAGACTATTTTGGTGGAATTTCTGCTGCTGCTGCTGCTCTTATTACTAATTTATAATCAGATCGTATTTAAACCCTGAAACCCTCATTTTCCTATAAATGAGAAAAGCCTCTCTCCAATCATATTTGGAGAGAGGCTTTTCAATAAAGCAAAAATATTTTCTAATAACTTATAACAACAGATTCTGTGCTGTTAGCTCCCTGCCAACTTACTTTAAAGCCATAAGCACATTTGGAAGTGGAAGTGTTTCCTTGCGGATCAACTCCTGCGGTGAAGGTATAATTATTACTGTTCACATTACAAACCAAAACTCCTGATGTGGGGCTCCATAATCCGCAATAGGTATTAGACAGCCAGGGGCTTTGATAATAATTTGTAAAAGGATAACCATATCTGTTCGTCCCCCAGGAATCAGTGTTTTGATAACCATTCACTGTGGTATCCCCATTGGAAGTGAATGCCCAATATATGGACGGAACTCCTAGAGGATTTCCAGTGGCTCCATAGTAATTCCATTGTGTAATGCGGGCACTATTCCAGGTAGCAGTAGTGGTCGTAGAATTGTCAACGAAGGTAACCTGTACTCCCAAAGCGCGCTCTTGATATTTCAATGCGACTCCATTAAAATAAAATCCTATCCAGTCGTTTCCATTGATATTCTTCAGAGTTTTGGTGCCGTTGAATTCAACAGATCTATAATTAGTCGAATTTGCAATCGGATAAGTTGCCCTGAAATTAATGTAGGTAAGGGTAAGTATGGAACCTGCATCATTCCAATGGGTACCTGTCGTTAATTGAACTTTTATAGAACCGGAACGAAGCCTTGAAGGGCTGAAGCAATAGGTAGTGGAATCAAAATGAAAGATCACAATCTTATTGGAGATTTGAGATGAATCAATAGTAACGCCGCACAATGGACTTGAGGCAATGCCTGCTATCCGCCCACCCATACTGGAGGTGCCAAGGGAATTATTAATGTCCTGATCGGCTTGATCGGATTCATTTTTGACATTATTGTTATCCGTGTTTTGTTGTTGAACTTTGGCATCCAGTGTTGGAGTAGTTGCAACTTCTTTCTTTTTACAGGAGATGATAGTGGTGCCTAAGATCAGGGCTGTTATCATCATTAGACTTACAATTTTAGTTTTCATTTTCTAATATTATTTTAGATTATTTTTTACTGAAACGCAAAATTACAAAAAAAGTTTAATCTGAAAAATCAGAATGGAAAAATTTAACAAAAACTCCCACAATAAAAAAACCCGAACAAATTCTCATCTGTCCGGGTTTCGTAAATTTTATTAGTATTAATTAAACAGTCGGGGGAGGAGTCGTAGCGGCAGGGGTTTCTAAAATTGTTGTTTCTGTCGTTGTTGTTTCTGTTGTTGCTTTTGCTGCTTCGAGGATGGCATCTGCTTTGGCTTTTGCTGCTGCTTCGGCTACTGTGAGGGGAACCATTACGATATGGCGTGTAACGGTGGTGTGGAGTTTTATTTCTACTTCTGTAAGGGTTATCGGTACATATCCTTCCATCGTGATGATGATGGTGTAGGTCCCTGCTGCAAAGGCTGGTGAATGAAATTTGCCTTTTGCATTGGCTTGAAAATTCAGATCTAATTCGACAATGTAAATATTTGCTTCGAGTGGTAAGTGTGCAAGACCATGCGTGGTATCGCCTTTGAAGCCGGAGAGTTCGGCACGACCTCCGCTGGCTGTTACATTGCGTGACCAGGTATATCTTTCTTCAAAAGTCTTTACGCCACGGGCTATGGCTATTCCATCGGAATTGAATGCAACAATCTTTTCATAAAAACCATTTTCGGCATCTACTTTATCGCTGTTGCCTATTTTACCATCGCCTTTATCGGTGGTATATTCCGAATATTTTTCGCTGTATGGTGTGATATCATCTGTCACCTGGGTAGGGAAGGTCGTAGGCATATTGTCGTCGGCTTCGAGGAGGCTGGTATTGTTGGAGATATAAAGAGCCATCGCGCTAATCATAGAAGCCACGGCTGACCATTTGTAATGGCTGGCTTCTTCATAATATGACTGACCGGCAGCGATGATCCTTGCCTGATAAAGTTCTTCATTTCCGCCTGCTGTGAAGCGGATATAATTCTTGAGATCGTTGAAATCGAAACACAACTCATCTACCATCGGTATCATCAGAATACGGTCTTCTTTGGAGACGGAAATATTCTGGATACTGTCCGGCATGAGCTTGATAACGGCGAGTTCAGCTTTCCGGGCATTGATAAAAATGACGGTATAATAACTTTTATACTGAGCGAATCGGACTTGATCTTCAAGGAGATTATTGAGTTCTAATTCTGCCGCGAGGTAGAAGATGGAGCGGGGTGTGT
>Ga0206965_10144_pt1 | contig 22469 bp, 17 predicted proteins | sample Alteio_BWOrgHeat_26_FD_152973 | JGI IMG/M metagenome (GOLD analysis project Ga0206965, IMG submission 152973) | Enriched cells from forest soil in Barre Woods Harvard Forest LTER site, Petersham, Massachusetts, United States -... | ecosystem: Environmental > Terrestrial > Soil > Temperate forest >...
GTTGGGATTTCCGACCCGCAGATAGGCTCAAAAATGGAGGAGGAGAAAAAGAAAGGCGCTGACCTGATGATCCTGCTGGATGTTTCAAACAGTATGCTTTCGCAGGATATGGCGCCCAACCGCCTGGAAAATGCCAAAAGAGCAATTGCCCAGCTGATTGATAATTTGCATAATGATCGTATCGGTATAGTTGTTTTTGCAGGGGAGCCTTATGTGCAATTACCGGTGACCACTGATTATTCGGCAGCGAAACTGTTTTTAAATACCATTAATACAGGAATGGTTCCTACCCAGGGTACAGCAATAGGCGCTGCTATTGATATGGGAATGAAGTCATTTGACTTTAAGGATGGTACCGGGAAGGCCATGATCATTATAACTGACGGGGAAAACCACGAGGATGATGCTGTTGTTGCCGCTAAAAGTGCTGCTGAAAAAGATGTAATGGTAAATGTGATTGGCATGGGATCAGAAAAAGGCTCGCCGATTCCTATCTTTCAAAATGGTAAACAGGTTGGTTTTCATACGGATAGCGCCGGGAATACCGTTATCAGTAAGCTGAACGAAGATATGTGTAAGGAGATTACAGCAGCCGGGCAGGGAGTTTACGTAAGGGCCACTGATGCAAATGCCGGATTAAATATAGTGATGGGCCAAATAGCTAAAGTGCAGCGCAAAACTTACGACAGCAAATCATTTAAGAACTTTGAGGATCGTTTTCAGTTTTTCCTCGCTGTTGCTTTTATATTATTAATGATTGAATTCTTTATTTCGAACAGGAAGAGTTTAAGGTTAAGTGGTTTGAAGTTATTTGAAGTGAAAAAAGCATGAAGTATTTAGTAGTCATCATATTATTTTTACTAAGCGGACCCCAACTGTTTGCGCAGGATAGAAGGTTGATCCACAAAGGGAATGAGCTTTACAAGCAACATAATTACAAAGAAGCCGAAGATAATTACCGTAAATCAGTTGAAAAGAAAAACCAGGACGTGACAAGTAATTTTAACCTTGGCGATGCGCTTTATAAACAAAAAAAATTTGCGGAGGCGGGCGAACAGTTTAATAAACTGGCTTCGGGGCCAAATAGTAATAAGGCTTTAGCGGCGCTGGCTTACCATAACCTGGGAAATTCGTACCTGGAGAATAAAAAACTGGAAGAAAGTATTGATGCCTACAAAAAGGCATTGCTGAATAACCCCAAGGATGATGAAACACGCTATAACCTGGCTTATGCGCAGGAAAAGCTAAAACAACAGCAACAGCAGAATAAGCAGAACCAGAATAATAAAAATCAGCAAAATAAGGATAATAAGAACCAGGACGACAAGAATAAAGATAACAAAGACCAGAATAAGCAAAACCAGGATAAGCAAAATCAAAACCAGGACAAAAAAGATCAGCAGAACGGGCAGCAGCCGGATAAAGTTTCAAAAGAAGATGCTGAACGCATGCTTGAGGCACTGAACAACAACGAAAAGCAAACTCAGGATAAATTAAAAAATAAAAAGCTTAAAGGGTCTAAATTGAATATCACAAAGGATTGGTAGTGGGGGAGTGAGTGGTTGATTGGGTTGAATTAGTTGATTAAGTTACTAATACAAGAAAAACTTAATCAACTCAATCTAACTTAATCTAACCTAATCAACTAATATAAAAATGAGACTAAGGTATTTCATATTAACATTATTCCTGTTTTATGCCGGTGGTTTATTTGCGCAGGGTATAAAGTTTACGGCGTCGGTAGATAAAAATCCGGTGGCTACAGGGGATATTGTTGAAATTACTTTTTCGATAAATGGAAATTCTGAACGGTTCAGCCCGCCACAGTTTTCGGGCTTCCAGGTGGCTGGCGGGCCGAATGAATCGCAAAGTATGGAAATTGTTAATGGCAGCTCGTCGGTGAGTATGTCATACAGCTATGAACTGATCGCCGTAAAAGAAGGCGAGTTTACCATTAGCCCTGCTACAACTGTAGTTAACGGCCATATGTACACTACAAACGCCGTTAAAATAAAAGTGATAAAGGGCAAGTCTGTTCCCCAAAACAGCCAGGCGCAAACGCAAAGCGGACCCGATAATAGCATCGCCACTGCTAAAACTTCCAACCTGGCAAAATCAATATTTATCAGAGCTGTTGTTGATAAGAGTAATGTATACATTGGCCAGCAAATAGTATTGAGTTACCGGTTATATGTGCGCGGTGTAGGCATCGAACAAAACCAACCGGATGCAATTCCTGAACTGAACGGCTTTTGGAGTGAAGATATAAAACAAGCGCAACAGCAGGTACAATGGCATGTTGAAACCTATAAGGGGCAGCGCTATAATGCAGCCGACCTGAAGCAAACTATCTTATTCCCCGAACGCGAAGGTGATTTAACAATAGACCCGCTGGGAATGAAGTTTGTGTTGAGAGTGCAAGCGCCGTCGCAGGATATAATGGATCAATTTTTCGGTGCATACAAGCAGGTGCCTTATACAGCTAAAAGCGCCCCGGTAACTATCCATGTTAAGCCGTTGCCACAAGCTGGTAAGCCTGATAGTTTTACTGGCGCCGTTGGGAATTTTACTATTGAGAGTTCGGTTGATAAAACAGAACTTAAAGCCAATGATGCGCTTAATTATAAGGTTAAAGTTTCCGGAAAAGGGAATATAAAGTTGCTTAAGACATTAAGCACGAACTTTCCGGCTGATTTTGACAAATACGACCCCAAAATAGCAGATTCAGTTACTGAAAATGAAAACGGTGTTGCCGGCGACAGGTATTACACATACCTGCTGATACCGAGGCACCAGGGTGATTATACCGTCGACCCGCTTAAGTTTTCTTATTTTAACCCGGCTACCAACCGGTATGTAACTTTAACCACAAAGGCTTTTCATATAAAGGTTGATAAAGGCAATTCACAGAGCAATGTTACTGCTTTTTCGGATGCGGATAAACAGGACATTAAAATGCTGGGTAAAGATATCAGGTATATTAAGACCGATGATATTAGCCTTAACAGCGAAGGTGATTTATTTTTCGGCTCGTTTTGGTATTATATCCTGCTGCTGACGGGCCCATGTTTATGTTATGCTGCCTATGTTTATCGTAATTGGCTCATCAAAACTAACAGCGACATTGTAAATGTAAAAAGCAGGAAGGCAGGAAAAGTTGCCGCCAAACATTTGGCCAATGCCCAAAATCAATTGCAGGCAGGCAATTCAAAAGCTTTTTATGAGGATGTGTTTAAAGGTTTATATGGTTATTTAAGTGATAAACTGAATATCCAGTATGCAAACCTCAACAAAGAAACCATTGCATCGGCAATGAAGGAAAAAAAGGTAAGCAGCCGCTTGCTTGATCAATTGCAGGATACACTTGACCTTTGTGAAATGGCACGGTATGCGCCGGTTACCCATATTTCTCAAACGGAGGTATTTGAAAAGGCAAAAAGCATTATTAATGATATTGAAAATGAAATATAGTATGCTGAAGCGCTTATTTTATTTATTGGTTTTTGTTGTTGTACCATCACTGTCTTTTGGTAATGATGGTGCCGCTGCGCTTTTTAAAAAGGCTAACAACCTTTACGCAAAGGCCCGGTATAAAGATGCGTTAAGTACTTACCAGCAGGTTATTGATGGTGGTTACCAACCCGCTGCCATTTATTTTAATATGGGGAATGCTGAATTTAAAATGGGCGATATTCCTTCCGCTTTGCTTTATTACGAAAAGGCCCATAAACTTTCACCCGGCGATGAAGATATTAACTTCAATCTCAGATATGTCAATTCAAAAACCACCGATAAAATTGACGCCGTGCCTGAGTTCTTTTTGAGCAGATGGTGGCAAACTTTCATTTTAAGCTTTTCGGCAAAGGTTTTATCCGTTTGGAGTATCATATTTGTTTTACTGGGTTCGGGATCTCTTATGCTTTATTTCTTCGCTAATTCTGTTGCTGTAAAGAAAGGTTCTTTTTACAGTTCTATTACCCTATTTTTTTTGGGTGTCCTTTCTGTTTTTATGGCCAACAGGCAGTTGAGTTATTTTGATGATCATAAACAAGCGATTGTTTTTAGCAATTCAGTAAATGTGAAAAGTGGCCCGGTTGATAAATCGGGGACTTTATTTATTATCCATGAGGGTACCAAAGTGAACATCATGGATAATAATAATGGCTGGATGAAGGTAAGCCTTGCCAATGGTAATGAAGGCTGGATAAAAGCCACCGACGTAAAAGAGATATAGTAAGTTTTCGCCGGAAATAGCGCTACTATACAAAAGGGGGACACGGTTTTGGAATGAGACCGACCAATTCCGGCGTCATTACCCAATGGCCACAAAAGGTTTTATTTTGGATGCGGGATTATTGGCGCACTCAAAGAAAAATGAGTTAAGTAAAGTAATCCGAAAGTAAATAGTAAACGACATATTAGAATTAATTTGTAAAAATAAGACCGAACGGTTTATATTTGTGGCCGTAATGACAAAAGCAGAAAGAACACGGCAATTTATAATTGAGAAAGCAGCGCCTATTTTCAATAAAAAAGGTATTGCGGGAACTGCTATAAGTGATATTATGGAGGTTACTAAACTTGCTAAAGGTGGTGTGTACGGAAATTTTGAAAGTAAAGAAGAAATATGCCTCGAAGCTTTTAACTATCTAACCACATCGCTTGGAAATGCCATTAACCAAAGCATGGACGGCAAGAAATCTGCAAAAGAAAAGCTTTTTGCCTTGCTTGATTTTTATGCCGAAAGGTTGACAAAAAGCAATAATGGGGGCTGCCCCATTTTAAATTTCGGAGCCGAAGCTGATGACACAAATCCGGTAATGAAGCAAAGGGTAAAAGAAGCCATCAGCACCTCGCAAAAACGGATAGCGAATGTAGTAAAACAGGGGCTTGAGGCCGGTGAGTTTAAAGATTTATTTAATGCGGAAACTTTTGGGATAAAGATGTTCACCATGATTGAAGGGGCAATATTAATCAGCCGTGTTCAAAGCAGTAACAGTCATATGATGTTGATAACCGATATGCTGAAGACTGAAATTGAAGAAAACTGCATTTGAGTTTTTTTTTGACATAAAAAAGACCGATTGGTCTTTTTTAAAATAAAGGAAATATGAGTAATTTAAAACGTCAACTATTGATCATTACTGTTTTAGCCGCTGCGGTGATGGAACTTATTGATACTACGATTGTGAACGTGGCGCTGTCGCACATGAGCGGAAACCTTGGCGCTACTATTGAAGATACTACCTGGGTGATCACTTCGTATGCGATTGCTAATGTCATTATTATTCCTTTAACCAGTTTTTTGACCATCAAACTTGGCAGAAGGAATTATTATATCGGCTCTATCATATTGTTTATCGTATGCTCTTTTATGTGCGGGAGTTCAACCGATATCTGGACACTCGTATTTTTCCGTTTTTTGCAGGGGATCGGCGGCGGGGCGTTGCTTTCGGTTTCACAGGCGGTAATTTTTGAATTATTTCCGAAAGAAAAACAGGGGGTAGCCGGCGCCATATTTGGCATCGGGGTATTTATCGGCCCAACTATCGGCCCAACCCTCGGCGGTTTTATTACAGAGAACTATTCGTGGCCGCTCATATTCTACATTAACATACCTATAGGTATACTGGCGGCAACATCATGCTACTTTTTGCTGACAGAACCGCAGATCAAGTCAAAAGTACACGCAGTTGACTGGACTGGCATAGCGTTGTTAGCTATCGGGATAGGCTCACTGCAAACGGTGCTCGAACGCGGCCAAACTGAAGACTGGTTTGCAACCGGCTATATCACTTTTCTGACAGTTACTTCGGTAATAGCCATTACGGCGTTCATTTTATGGGAATTGCATGCGGAACATCCTGTAGTTAACCTGCGTGTTTTTAAAAGTAAGTCATTAAGCGTAGCAGCCATATTAACTTTTATCACAGGTATCGGCATGTTTACGTCTATATTTCTTACCCCGGTTGTAGCGCAGCGGCTCCTTGGCTTTACACCAACACAAACAGGTTTGCTGCTTTTACCCGGGGCAATAATCGCTATCCTTGGGCTTATCGTTTCAGGCAGGCTGATACAGGCCGGGGTTTCGCCAATCATCATCGTCACAGCCGGGTTCCTATGCTTTATTTATTTTAACTGGAATATGCACGGGATGACCCTGGACACAGCTGCAAATACCATTACAGGAAATTTAATTTTCAGAGCATTGGGGATGGCTTTTTTAACCGTTCCCCTTACGGTTTTGGCGGTATCTTCCTTACAGCCAAGGGATATTCCGCAGGGGGCGGCGTTAAACAATATGATGCGGCAGCTCGGTGGTTCATTTGGCATATCTATCATTAATACCTATGCCGCGCGGCGGATAGCCTCGCACCGGACCGATCTCATCAGCCATATAACAAGCGCTAACCCGCTGGCCGTTGACCGTATAAATTCATATACTGCTTATTTTCAACACAAGGGCGTCAATTTGATCGACGCTAAACAAAAGGCAATGGGGTTGATGGACATGGCCGTGGTTAAACAATCAGCTTTATTAAGTTATACCGATGCTTATTTTTTGATAGGCCTTTTGTTTGCAGTAACACTGCCCTTATTGCTTTTTGTAGTTGGTGGACCTAAAGCAGCGGCGCCGGCCAAAATGATTCTGTCTGATCATTGAGGGTTTTATATGATTGACTTAGAATAAAAGGATTTGACTCAAATAGCCAGATAAATTAAATAAACAAAATCTCAACAAATAATAAAATTAAACAGCAATGAATATAAGTAACAAAACAATCCTGATCACTGGTGGTGGTTCGGGTATCGGCTTTGAAATAGCCCGATTATTAAGTCAAAAAAATAACAATGTGATCATTACCGGCAGAACAGAATCAAAGCTTCAAAAGGCAGTTTCGCAACTCCGCAATGTAAGTTATATAACTGCCGATAGTAATAACGAAGAGGATGTGAACAGTCTTGTTGAAACAGTCAATAACAAATTCGGTGGGCTTGATATACTGATCAATAATGCGGGTGGAGCTTACGCTTATACATTGGGTGAAGGAGCGGATGCATCAGGCAAGGCCAATAGTGAAATACAAACCAATTATTTATCAGTAGTCAGGCTTATTGAAAAGTTGCTGCCAGCCCTAAAAAAATCGACAGAGGCGGCAATTGTGAACGTAACTTCCATTGTGGCGTTTGCTCCCGGGCTCAACATTCCAACCTATTCGGCAAGTAAAGCCGCATTACGTTCGTATACACAAATACTAAGGTATACTTTGGCCAAAACAACCGGCATAAAAGTTTTTGAACTGATGCCGCCACTGGTGAATACTGAATTATCCGCTGATATAGGCGGCGAAAATGGAATTCCGCCAGCTGAAGTGGCTGATGATTTAATGAAAGGCCTTGAAAATGATGTTTTTGAAATACATGTGGGCCAAACAGCGGGTTTATACGGATTATTCCTGCAATCGCCGTTGGAAGCATTAAATGCGTTGAACCAGGGTAGGTAATAAATTAACATAACTTTTATCGAATGGCGGTTGGTTTTTAAGCCAATCGCTATTTATTTTTCAGCCTGCGGTCAATTGTTTTTGTAAACTCTAAAATTTCTATATTTTTAGACCCGGTATGAAAGAAAAAAACGACAAAAAAACCATCTGGGCATGGTGCATGTTCGATTGGGCTAACCAATCCTATAATATGGTAATCACTTCAACCATATTTCCGGCATATTATGTGTTTTACACCACCTTCCAGAATTCAAGTCCTAATCATGATAAGGTGACTTTTTTTGGACATGAGTTTGTGAATACAGTGATCCTTACCTATGTTTTGGGGGCGGCCTATCTGCTAATCGTTCTTTTGCTGCCCATACTTACTTCCATTGCCGATTATCGCGGAAACAAAAAACGATACCTCCAGTTTTTTACCTGGCTGGGCGCGCTTTCCTGCGCCGGATTATTTTGGTTCAAGCCGGTACAAACCGGTACCCCTGCACTCGAACTGCCTTTAATATTTTACGGATTGGCATGTATAGGTTATTGTGGCGGTTTTGTTTTTTATAATTCGTACCTGCCACAAATTGCGACTGATGATCAAATGGACAGCGTAAGCGCCAAAGGTTTTATGTACGGTTATGCCGGCAGTTTGGTGATGCAGCTTTTATGTTTGGTGGTGATAGAAGATCCGGGTTTGTTTGGTTTAAAGGAAGTAATACACGAGGCCTTGCCTGAGCGTTTGTCATTCCTGCTTATATTTTTTTGGTGGATGGGCTTTTCTATTATTCCATTCAGACTTTTACCAAAAAGCGAACCGGCTCCCGGAAAGCACAATTATAATGTGTTCACCGGAGGGTTTAAAGAACTTGCAAGAGTTTTCAAAAAGATTCAAACCCTGCCTTTGTTAAAGCGTTTTCTTTCATCATTCTTTTTTTATTCGGTTGGTGTGCAAACCATTATGTTGGTGGCCGCTAATTTTGCCTCGAAAGAATTACACATGCCGGACGATACCCTTATCGAAATCATTCTTTCGATACAGGTAGTTGGTATTATTGGTGCATGGCTGACCGCAAAGGTTTCCGGGAAAATCGGTAATGTGAAAACATTAATAGGATTAGTTTCTATCTGGACGGTACTATGCTTGCTGGTGTATTTTATTTCAAATACGCCCCAGTTTTTCATTGCTGCAATAGTTGTAGGTGCGGTAATGGGCGGGGTACAATCTATATCAAGGTCAACCTATTCAAAATATTTACCGCCCAATATACCTGATACAGCATCATTTTTTAGTTTTTACGACGTTACAGAAAAACTTGCTATAGTGGTGGGCCTATTCACCTTTGGTGGCGTAGAAGCTTTGACCGGCGAAATGCGCGATTCTGCTCTTGCCCTGGATTGTTTTTTTGCATTGGGTTTGATCTTAATGATCGTTTTGATGGTTGCTGAAAAGAAGGCCAAAAAAGAAGTACTGGTCGTGGCATAAATTTGCTTTTGATTGGAAAGTATTACTACTTTTGGTTGGATTTTAATCACCCCAAAAATCCATTCATCCGATTATTTTAACCAATCAATAAACACAATTATGAAACGAGTAAAATTACTATTTGCACTCCTGGCATTAACTTTTGTCAGCAGTTCGGTATTCGCGCAGTTTACGCAAACCCAAATGGTGGCTGAATGGCAGCGCGCCAAAGTTTACACCAAGGCTTACCTTGATGCCATGCCGGAAGATGGCTATGGATTTAAGCCGACCCCCGAGATCCGTTCGTATGCGCAGCAAATGCTTCACCTTGCTGATGCCAATTATTATTTTGCATCTTCGGCAAGTGGTAAAGCTAGCCCTATCGGACAGACTTCAGCCGAAAAAACAGTTGCACAAACAAAAGAAGCAACTACAAAAGCAGTAATGGACAGTTATGATTTTGTGATCGCCTCACTGCAAGGGATGACCGCAGCACAGATGGATGAAATGGGAAGTGTTGAAGGTAAATCCATTTCAAAATCGAATATTTTTGGTAAAGCTTTTGAGCACCAGACCCACCACCGCGGTCAGTGTGTGATTTACCTGCGTTTAAAGGGGGTAACGCCTCCGGGTGAAATGTTATTTTAAACAGAAGGCTATCTGTATTTAAAATGGCGATGGGTTTCAAATCCATCGCCATTTTTTTTGATTTGTATTTAATAGTTCTGTCGAAGGAGTTAGCCAAGATCCACTTTTTTTACTTTGGGTGAAAGTAAATGCATCAGTAACCACGCTAACAGGTACGCGCAGCCGCATATAAAAAAGATAATGTTATAGCCTGTTACAATATGTCCGGCTTTTTTGCTGGCATCTAAAATAAAGCCAATAAACTGAGGAAAGAAGAACCCGCCCACTGCCCCGGCCATACTGCCGATCCCAACCACCGAACTTATTGCCTTTTTAGGAAAAATATCCGAAGTAGTAGTGAAAATATTGGCGCTCCAGGCCTGGTGCGCAGCTGCCGCCAACCCGATCAACCCTACTGCCTGCCAGATATTTGTGGCAAAGCGGGCTGTTATTATCGGTACAACGCATAACGCAAATAGCAGCATGGCTGTTTTACGGGCTTTAAATACCGGCCAGCCCTTTTTTATCAGCCACGAGGATAACTGTCCACCGCCAATGCTGCCGATGGTAGTTGCAGTGTAAACAACCACTAATGGCAGGCTGGGTTTTGTAAGGTCGATATGAAAAGTGCTTGAAAAATAGGAGGGAAGCCAAAAAAGGAAAAAATACCACACCGGGTCGGTAAGGAGCTTTCCGACTACGAAGGTCCATGTTTGACGGATGCCCAAAAGTTTTATCCATTTAACTTTATTTTCTTCGCTGGTATTTATATACACTTCATCAAGGTCGCTTTGGATAAATTCATATTCTTCAGCAGTTACCTTTTTATGTTTTGATGGTATTTCGTAAAAAATCAACCAAAAAATCAGCCAGATAAACCCGATCGCGCCTGTGATTATGAAGGCCATTTGCCAGCCATAAATCCCCAATATCCACGGGACAAGAACAGGAGCAACCACGGCGCCGATATTAGCGCCCGAGTTAAATATACCAGTAGCCAAGGCTCTTTCCTTTTTGGGGAACCATTCTGCAACGGTTTTTATGGCTGCGGGGAAATTACCGCCTTCGCCAATGCCTAAAGCGGACCGGGCCACCCCAAAACCGAAAGTCGACCTTGCGATAGCATGTCCTATCGCTGCAAGGCTCCATATAACTAAGGAAAATGTATAGCCGAGTTTAGTTCCGATCTTGTCGATAATATTACCAAAAAGAAGTAAACCTATTGCATACGATGCGGTAAATGCCCTTACAATATTACTGTAGTCAGTTTCTGTCCAGTGAAGTTGTGCAGATAAGGTTGGTTTTAGTAAACCGATAATTTGCCTGTCGAGATAGTTGATGGTGGTTGCAAAAAACAGGAGCGCTACTATACCCCACCGGTAGTTCCCGACTTTATTTTTATTCATCATCCAGGTTTTTGTTTGTATAAATTACATGGCCATTTTTACCAACTCCAACGCCGTAAGGGTGTCAGCAACTAACTGATCGTAAAGGCGGCCATCCAAAATTTCCCTGCTGATAAGTTTGCTGCCCATGCCAACAGCGCTTACACCGGAATGAAACCAGGCATTTATATTTTCCGAAGTAAGCTCAACGCCACCGGTAGGTATAAATAACTGCCCCGGGAATAATTCCTTTATCGAACTCACAAAGGCGGGGCCAAGTATATTGGCCGGAAATATTTTGATCAGTTCGGCGCCAAATTTTTGCGCGGCATAAATTTCCGTTGGGGTCATACAGCCGGGAATCCACAATAACTTATGTTTTTGGGCCGTTTTTGCTACTTCGCCATTTACAATGGGCGATACAATAAAATCTGCCCCGGCATCAATAAATGTTTCTGCTTCTGATATATTTTTTATTGTTCCGATACCCAGATAAAGATCGGCCATTTCTTTATCAATAGCTTTTCTTAATACCTTAAAATTCTCAAAGGCTTGTTTTCCCCTGTTGGTATATTCAAATACCCTGACACCGGCTTCATATAAAGCACGTGTAATTTGCAAGCTTACTTCGGCATCTTCATAAAAGAATAGAGGCAGCATTCCCTGTGTGAGTATGCTGTTCAGTACCGCTTTTTTTATTTTCATGGCAGGTTTATTTTAGGTTTAATTTTATCGCGTTATTTATTTCAGCTACAGTGCGGGTTGTTGCATCCCCTTTTATAAACAATTTTTCAAAAGCCGCCGCAGTTGCAAATTCAATTATCTCATCCACCGCATGCTTATTATGGAAACCATAAATAAGCCCGGCCATGAAACAATCCCCGCTGCCTGCTTTATCCATCACCCGGCCGGTTTCATATTCGCCGGAATTATACAATTGGTTATTGAAATACAAAGTTGTATAATATTTTATATCATTTGTAGCATCAAAGCGAAAAGTGTTGGCTACGGCCCTACATTTTGGAAATCGTTTTAAGATATTTTCGGAGGCGCCCAGCGATTCTTTTAAATATATGCTTTTTTGACCGGATTCATGGATGTTCGGTATCACTTCTATCCCAAGCATCATTTCCTCTGCCCAAATATTCCCCATTACAAGGTCACAGTGATTTACCAGTTCGGGCATTACCTCTATCGGTGATTTACCGTATTGCCATAATTTCGACCTGTAATTTAAATCGACAGAAATGGTAATTCCTCTCTGCTCTGCTGCTTCCAGGGCTTCTTTACAAACATCGGCAACATTTTGACCTATAGCCGGGCATATGGCGCTGAAATGAAACCAGCTGACATCCTGCAAAACCTTATCCCAATCAATAACGCCGGTTTTGATATTGGCAAAGGCTGAGCCAGCACGGTCGTATATTAAAGCGTTATGTTTAAGGTCCTGGCCGGTTGTTAAAAAATAAAGGCCGACCCGGCCATCTCCGTAATGAATTGGGGAGGTATCAATTTCCTTCTTCTTCAGGTATTCTATTATTTGTGCCGATAAACCATTTTGCGGTAACGCGGTGAAATATTTTACCGGTAAACCCCATAATGCAAGCGCATTTGCTACATTTAACTCGGCACCGCCGATATAAAAGGGTAATTGGTTGTCGTTTAACCAGTCGCCGTCGGCGTCTGGGCAAAGGCGTATAAGTAGTTCGCCAAATGAAAGTATAGAACCGTTTTTTTCTTGTTTTAACAGATCGCTCATTTTATTTGATCAAAACCGAAGTACTTTTTTGCATTGTAATAACATATATCCTGAACAATTTTTCCTGTCCATTCCAAATCATCTGGCAATTCACCATTCTCCATATCATTTCCTAAAAGGTTGCATAGTATTCTTCTGAAATATTCGTGCCTTGGATAGGATAAAAAGCTGCGCGAATCGGTAAGCATGCCTACCATCCTGCTTAAAAGACCCATATTCGAAAGTGCGTTAAGTTGTTTGATCATACCGTCCTTTTGATCTAAAAACCACCACGCCGAGCCAAACTGAATCTTCCCGGCAATAGATCCGTCATTGAAGTTGCCGGCCATTGCGGCCATCAATTCGTTGTCGCCCGGATTTAGGTTGTACAGAATAGTTTTTGCCAGTTTATTCTCAATCTCCAGCCTGTTCATGAACTTGGACAAAGACCTTCCCTGCGCAAAATCGCCAATGGAATCAAAGCCGGTATCAGGGCCAATCTCCGTTAATGCCCGGGTATTATTATTTCTCAAAGCACCGAGGTGAAATTGCTGCACCCAGCCTTTTTCATGATCCCAGGTGGCAAAATGGTATAGCATTGCCGATTTGAATTTCACCACCTCATCATGCGATAATTCTTTTTCGGCTAATATTTTCAGAAAGATCGTCCTGATCTCCTGTTCAGTATAACTGGCCGAATAAAGTTGTTCCAAACCATGGTCGGATACGCAACATCCATTTGCCGCAAAATAATTGTGCCGTTGTTTTAAAGCTTCAAGATAAGTGTCAAAATCGCAGATATCGGTACCAAGTATGGTTTCAAGCTGATGGATATAATGAGCAAGCGTTTCAACACTGTCGGCCTGCATGGCTTTATCCGGCCTGAACGCGGGCAGAACCTTTACTGAATAATTATCGGCCTTTATTTTTTGATGGTATGATAAATTATCCACCGGGTCATCAGTGGTGCAAACTACTTCTACATTCCTGTTTTTGATGATGTTTTTAACGCTGTACTCCGGCGACTGTAGTTTTTCGGTGCATTCATCATATATTTTTTTTGCCGTTTGCGGCGATAATATTTCATGAATATCAAAATACCGTTGTAATTCAAGATGTGTCCAATGGTATAAGGGATTACGCAGGGTATAGGGAACAGTTGCCGCCCAGGCCTCAAACTTTTCCCTGTCAGTTTTATCTCCTGTGATGTAAGCTTCGTTTACGCCATTGGCGCGCATTGCCCGCCATTTGTAATGGTCGCCATAAAGCCAGATACGGGTGAGGTTTTCAAAATTGATGTCATCAGCAATCTGGGAGGGGGGGAGGTGGCAATGGTAGTCTATGATAGGCAATCCCGCGGCATAATCATGGTATAAGCGCTGGGCTGTTTTAGTTTCAAGTAAAAAATCTTCGTTTAAAAAGGTCTTCATCTATATTTATTTGTCAGCCGGAAGAAGGCTTTAATCAGGTTTGATACGTTTTTTGTTTGCGGGAGCAATATACTTTTTATGTTATAAATTATGCTAACGTATTAGTTAATTTACAAATATTTGCATATATGGCTAAAAAAAGATAATTCTTTGTTTTTAAACACCTTACCGGCATAATGTTGTTATTTATATAACAAACTTCAATAAAGTTATGGAAAAGCATATCGTTAAAGTATTAAAAACTGAATTTGTAACACATAACGTGAAAAGATTTACATTGGAAAAGCCCGCCGGATATAGTTTTATATCCGGGCAGGCAACCGATGTGTCGATCAATAAACCCGGGCTTGAAGATGAGCTGCGCCCATTTACCTTCACTTGCCTTAACAGCGATGATCACCTTGAGTTTACGATTAAGATCTACAAAGGGCATAACGGTATTACCGAAAAGCTGCTTGATGTTAATGCAGGTGATGAATTGATATTGCATGAAGTTTTTGGCGCCATTAACTACCAGGGAACGGGCCTGTTTGTTGCCGGAGGTGCTGGATTAACGCCCTTTATCTCTATCCTCCGTCAACTGAAAAAGGAGGGTAAACTTGAAGGCAATATATTGCTTTTTGCCAATCATACCGAAGACGATATCATTGTTAAAGATGAGCTCGACGAAATGTTGGGTAAAAATCATATCGATTTTATTGCGGAGCCATTATCGGGTGAAAAGGGAAGGCATATCAACAAGGAAGTCCTTAAGCAATACTTAAATCCCGAAACAAGATATTGCTATATCTGCGGGCCGGATGAGTTCGTATCCCAAATGAAAACATGTTTGCTCGAACTGGGTGTTGCTGAGGACAGGATAGTGATTGAGCAATGATTGGCATGTGAGCAAGTTATATAAGCGAACTGCTGCTTTTATCAAGAAAAAGTACCGCATTTGGATGTTTCCGTAAGATGGTTGAAGGATATTGCTCAACAATATCGCAATGCAACATGTTATAAACCGCCTTTGCCTTGTTTTTACCCGGAACCATGCAATAAATATATTTGCCCGCCATTAATGCGGGAATGGTTAGGGTGATAGCATACATGGGTACTTCGCCTAATTGAGCAAAACAACCATCGTTAACCTGCTGCTGCCGGCATGCGGCATCCAGCTTTACCATTTTTACCATAGACAGGTCATTAAAGTAAGCAACATGCGGGTCATTAAAGGCCAGGTGACCGTTTTCACCAATTCCCAGGCAAACAATATCAGCAGGAAATTGAGCCAAAAGGTTGGTGTACCTTTTGCATTCGGCACCAATATTGGCAGCATTTCCATTCATATAGTTAACAGAACGAAAGGGCAACTGGCCAAATATTTTTTCATTGAGGAAGGCAGCAAATGAACGCGGGTCATTTTCGGGCAATTCTATATATTCATCCATATGGAATGCATTTACCCGGCTCCAATCCACATTTGTGGCCTCAACCAAAGCATCTAAAAATTCATTTTGCGAAGGAGCCGACGCGAAAATTACATTTACGGTCTCTTGCAGCCCCAGCAGGTAATTTATTTTTGCACATACCATCAATGCGGCCTCTGCACCCATCAATAACCTGTTTTTATGGATCTTTATGATCAGGTTATCAACTACCTGCAGTTTCATTACTAATCAGATTTTTACTGTACACGATCTTCCCTCTTATAATGGTTGTTTCTATATTTATATCTTCGTCAAAAACCACAATGTCTGCGTTCATCCCGGCTGCTAATGTCCCCTTTTTATTTTCAATTTTCATAATTTTTGCAGGGACAACAGTTGCCATCTGAACCGCCTGTAACAGAGGCACACCGGCCATTGTTACCATATTGCGTACCAACAGGTTAGTTGTTGCAACACTACCTGCAAAGGCACTTCTGTCGGGCAATTTGGCAACGCCATCTTCAATAATTACTTTTAAACCATTTTTCAGACTGCCTAAAATACTCTCACCTTCCGGCATTCCTGCCGCGCGCATGGCATCTGTTATCAATGCTGTTTTGCCTGCCCCTTTTATTTTGTAAACCAATTTCAATAGCGGTGGTGGTAAATGTATACCATCTGCAATAATCTCCACATCCATTTCATCTATTAAAAATGCGCTTTCAATTACGCCCGCATACCTGAAAGCATTGCGCCGGGTAACCCCCGACATGCCCGAATAAAGGTGCGTTGCCAATGAATAACCATTTTTCATGGCGACTAGAACGTCCTCATAAATAGCATCGGTATGTGCAATAGACGCCACAACTCCTTTGGACGTTACATAGCGGCCAAATTCCATAGCGCCTTTTAGTTCGGGGGCGGCGCTCCATCGTTTAATAACTGATGAATTGTTCAGTATCTCCCTGTATTCCTCAGGGTCGGGATTGCGGATATACCTGGGATCCTGTGCGCCACATTGGTTAACCGAAAAGTACGGTCCCTCAAGGTGCATGCCTAAAAATTCGGAACCGTTTATGTTTTGCTGATCAGCTATTTCGTATATCCTCAAGGTCTCAAGCAACTCTTCCTTACTGCTCGTTAGCGTGGTTGGCAACATTGAGGTGGTACCGTACCGGGCATGAGTATTGGCAATGCCTAAAAAGGCTTCAACTGTATTATCCATAAAGTCGTGGCCCCCGCCGCCATGTATATGGATGTCAATAAAACCAGGTGAAATATATTTTCCGCCGGCGTCAATTTCCAGCGCATCCGGAGCATCAATATTCTGGTCGCTAATGGCCGTTATAAAACCGTCAACCATCAAAATACAGCCATTATTCAAAATGCCCGATGGTGTTATGAGTTTTCCATTAAATATTTTTAACTGCCGGTTCACAATGGTGTATTAAAATTACTTATTTCCTGATAAACGATCATATAAAAGCTTAAGTCTGATACTTCTTAAATCATTTTCCTCCGCCAGTTCGCCTGGATAGAGGAAGTTTTTATTGAGTTGCAAAAAATGGAGGTCTAATATAGTTTCATTCATCATTAAATTTTTCAATTCATCCAAGATAGCGGGTTTTTGCGCAGGGGTAAATTCCGGTGAATTAACTTTTTGTAAAATATAGTGGAATTCGAGATAGTTTGCCCTGATACCGGTCATCAGCCTGTAATGTTCAAATTCATCCTTGTTTTTTTTGGGTTGAAGATCATATAAAATTTCCAGGGCTTCTTTTGAGCTATCAAGCAATTGTTCAACCGTTAAAAGCGAAGGAGATTTAACTTCACCATGCAGGATTTCGTAGGGTGTGGTTTTTATAGCTTTCCAAAACTTTGCCGATTCATCTGCATTAAAACCATATTGTTGATTGCAATAGCCTGTTATAAAGCTTTCAATATTCAGCGGTTTGGCCGATTTTATACTTTCGGCATAAGCAGCTATCAGGATATTAAACCCACTGAGCGGGTACACATGCCTGATGGCATATTCTTCGGTCAATTCATTTTCTGATTCGAAGACCTGTGAATATTGACCCGAAGTAGACCATGAAGTCATCACGATTCCCGTATAGCCTAATTTAGCCGCTTCGGGCACAAAATCATGGATGTTTTTAAAATGCTTTTCCCATTGTGTTAAAAAATAATTATCGGGCGAAGACCTCAGCGCCGGTGCGCCCCATATTTCATAGCCGCTTTGCACCAGCTTTTTATGATCGCCAAAATTGTTCATATCCCAGCCGTAATTCCAATCGATAAAAACGGTGCTTTTGGGGAGCAGCTTAATAGCTTCGGGATACTTTAAGGCAATATCAGCCCAAAGTACGGGTGTTTTGCCTATCCCGATCACGATGTTACAAAGCATCCTGATATAATCGATATACAGCTTTGATTTGCCTTCTTTGGCTACCATTAGTCTGCATCTTTCGTCGTGCCCGAGCAAATAGGTCTCATCGCCGCCTATATGCATATACTTTGAAGTATGGGTCGATGCAAGTTCCCTGTACAAATCGATAAATAACAGGCTATCCTGTTTGGTTTGAAGTGGGCAAACCTGCGAGAAATCTTTTTGGTCTTCGCGAAGGTCTTTATAACGATCATTCCTTAAGATATATTCAACATGCCCGAAGCTTTGCTGTAATGGGATAACGTCAATATCCAGATCATTGCAATACTTTATAAATGAAATAACCTCTTCTTTGGAATATGCATACCTATTGGGAATCAGGGGATGTTTTTCAAAAGGATAGGTGCCTTCCCACTCCATTATCAGGGTATTTATGCCGTATCCATGCAGTTTCAGGGCCAGGGCTTTAAGGGCGTCAACCGTCATCACCTGGATTCTCAGGTCAAGGTGAAACCCTTTTACAATAAACGGCGCGGGTTGTTTTATAGGCGTTTGGGCATTTATGGTATAAATGGTTATTGTCAGCAATAGTAAAATTAATATTCGCTTGCCCATATACAGGAGAGTAAGGGCATAAATTTATAGTATTAAATTCACAATGGAATGTATTATTGATCTCAAAACTTTCCACAGAAAAGATGCTGCCGGACGGAGATATTAACACGAAATTTTATTAAAAAAAACCGAGTGGAGGGGTTAAGCTACATTAATTAAGGGGATGGTAAACCTGAATGTTGTGCCAACGCCAATGGCGCTTTCTACATCTATTGTACCCCCAAGTTGGGTAACAAAGTCATTTACCAATAATAACCCAAGGCCGTTACCGGTTTCATTATTTGTACCTGACAAAGAAGCATTATTTACCTTGCCGAATACCTTTTCCTGCATTTCAGCGGTCATACCAACACCCGAGTCTTCTACGAAAACAGATACCATATGGTCATCAGGTTTTGCATTTATGATCACTAAGCCACCTGACGCGGTAAATTTAATGGCATTGGTAACCAGGTTTTGAACAATTGAGCGTAACATCAGCGAATCCGCCAGCACATAAATATCCTTTGGGGTTTTATTTTCCAGCTTGATTTTCTTTTGCGAGGCGTTGGGTCTTAGCAGATCAAGCGAAACCTCTATACCGTTACTTAAATTGATCTTTTCGGGATTGAAACTTACTTTTTCACGTTGATTTTTTGCCCATTCCACCAATTCATTAAGCTGGTCCAATATTTTATTTGATGTCTTTTTTATTATCCCCGAAAAAATTCTTATCTGTTCAGGATGTAATTTGTCGGCATTGCGGTTTAAATGTTCCGATGATGCCAGCAATGCCGTAAGCGGGTTCCGCAGATCATGAGAGATAACAGTAAGAAATTTATCTTTTGATATGTTGAGTGCTTTTAGCTCGTGGTTCAGGTTTTCCAGTTCAATGGTACGCTCCAGCACGCGCTGTTCAAGGTCCCGGTTTAACTGCATCAGGTCATTATTGATGGCTTGTAATTTTTCCTCCTGTTGACGTAAAAGCTGATTTTTTTTATGCAATTCGGCAAAGACAGCCACTTTCGACCGTAGTATTTCGGGGTTGAAAGGCTTTCTTATAAAATCTACCGCACCTGCCTGGTATCCTTTAAACATTGCAGCTTCTTCATAATCATGTGCGGTAATAAAAATAATAGGGATGTGCCTTAATTTATCGCGCTGGTAAATAAGGCCTGCTGTTTCATACCCATCCATAATGGGCATTTTTACGTCCAGCAGAATCAGTGAAAAATCTTCTTCTTTTAATAATATTCTAAGCGCTTCCCGGCCGGAGGTTGCCTTGAAGAAAGTATATCCTTCTTTTTCCAAAGCAACCTCCATCGACAACAAATTATTATCGTTGTCATCAACCAGGAGTATTTTTATGGCCATATCAGGCACTTTTTTCATACAAAAGTGTAAACTTTATTTTATAAGCCAAACCCGCATCAGTGACAATAGCTGGTCAGTTTTTACCGGTTTAGTTATATAATCTGACGCACCCGATGAAATACATTTTTGCCTGTCGCCAATCATTGCCTTGGCGGTTACCGCAATAATAGGCAATGTTTTGTTCCTGGGCTCCTTCCGGATGATCTGGATAGTTTCATATCCATCCATTTCGGGCATCATAATATCCATCAATACGATATCTATCTTTTTATCTTTATTTAATATTTCCAACGCTTCGCGCCCGCTTTCTGCGGTAATAACATCAAGGTTTGATCTTTCAAATACTGCGGTCAGGGCGAAAAGATTCCGGACGTCATCATCAACAACGAGCACTTTTTTCGAATCCAGCACATCATTATTAATTCGTATGCCGTTTATCATCTTTAATTTACTTTCGCTGATAAACTTTTTATCGATATGTAATAATATCAATATTTCTTCGAGCAGGTAAACATGCGATGCCGGCGTTTTTGTAATAATTTTATGGTTAAGTCTTTTTAGCTGGATCAACTCATCCTGGGTAAAATCTCTTGCCGAATGCAGGATGATTGTTGTTTGAGGGCGTTTTAATAAATTAATTTTATTCAACAGCTCCAAGCCATCGGCATCGGGAAGCACAAAATCCAAAACTATACAATCAAATGTTTCTTTTTTTAACGCTGCAAGCGCCTTCTTTGCGGTTGTAGATGAAGATACTTCAATCCGGTCATTTGATAAAAGTTCGGACAGCTTTTGCAATTCAATTTCATTATCTTCAATAATCAGTACCTTCTTTTTAGTTTGCGCGTTAAAATTGACTATTCCGGTAATCAACTCATCCAACGAATTGTTGGATAGAGGCTTTAAATTAAAGCTTTTGGCGCCATACTTTAGTGCAAGTACCTTATTGTCTTCCCCGCAAATCAGATGTACCGGAATGTGCCGTAAATTAATATCGCTTTTTAATAATTTCAGGATTTTCCACCCGTTTGATTCCGGCATGTTTACATCAAGTGTTATAGCAATCGGGTTGTATTTCAGGATGCTTTCAAATATTTCCAGGTAACTGATGGCTACAACTACCTTGAGGTCAAAATCATGTGCTTTGTCCACCAGTATCTTGGTAAAACGGACATCGTCTTCAATCACCAGCAAAACCTTATCTTCAGCAATAATCGTATGCCTGTCATCATCCATAACCAATTCGGCGGAGTCTATCATGCTGGTTCTAAAATGCGAAACCGGATAGGCCTCTTTAACCGGCTGGTTTAAAGCTATGGATTTCTCCTCTTTGTATTTTAAGGGGAGATACAGGGTGAATGTACTTCCTTTCCCTAACTCGCTGCCCACGGTAATTGTACCACCCAAAAGTTCGGCAAAGCCTTTACTGATGGAAAGCCCGAGCCCGGTTCCGCCATATTTGCGGCTGGTTGATCCTTCCGCCTGTTGGAAAGCTTCAAAAATAATCCCCTGCGTGTTTTTAGAAATACCTATACCTGAATCTTCAATCGAGAAGGCAATCACCGAATCGGTTCCGGCCAATGGGTTTTCCTGTCCGCGGACGGGCCTGTATATTTGCAGCTTTACGCTGCCTTTTTCGGTAAATTTAAAGGCGTTCGAAAGCAGGTTCTTCAAGATCTGGTTAAGGCGCTGCATGTCCGTTTCCATAACTTCAGGCAAGCCGTCTTCCAGGTTGATCTCGAATTTAAGGTTTTTCGCTTCCGATATAGGTTTAAAGGTTGATTCAGCAAATGAAGCGATTTCTCTAAAGCTAACCGGCATTACATCAGCAGCAATAACCCCGGATTCAATTTTGGATAAATCAAGAATATCATTGATCAGCTGGATAAGGTCATCCCCGCAGGAATGAATGGTTTTAGCAAACATCCGTTGCTTTTCTGTCAGGTTGCCTTCGGGGTTTTCAAATAGCTGCTGTGCTAAAATCAGCAAACTATTCAGCGGCGTCCGTAACTCATGCGACATATTTGCGAGGAACTCTGATTTGTACTTCGAGGTGAGCGTCAATTGTTCCGCCTTTTCTTCCAATGAACGGCCTTTATCATGCAATTCGTCGTTGGCCCTTCTCAATTCTTCCTGTTGTGATGAAAGCTCACCGGCCAGTGACTGGGATTGCGATAACAATTCTTCGGTACGGGTATTGGTTTCAATATTGTTCAACACAATACCAATACTTTCTGTCAGCTGATCCAAAAAGTCAATATGTGTATCGCTGAAATTCTCAAAAGAGGCCAGTTCGATAACCGCTTTAACATTATTTTCAAACAACACAGGTAAAATCACTAAATCCAAAGGAGCGGCATTCCCGATCCCCGAACTGATTTGCAGGTATTCATTAGGTACATTTGCGAGTCTGATGCGTTCTTTATCGGTAGCGCACTGCCCGACCAGGCCTTCGCTGAGCGAAAATTCCTGGTTGATCAATTTGCGGCTTTTTTGAGCATAACCGGCAAATAGCTTCAGTTTCATTTCATCGGCGCCTTCGGGTTGCTCCAAAATATAGAAAGCGCC
>Ga0206965_10145_pt1 | contig 22407 bp, 22 predicted proteins | sample Alteio_BWOrgHeat_26_FD_152973 | JGI IMG/M metagenome (GOLD analysis project Ga0206965, IMG submission 152973) | Enriched cells from forest soil in Barre Woods Harvard Forest LTER site, Petersham, Massachusetts, United States -... | ecosystem: Environmental > Terrestrial > Soil > Temperate forest >...
ATTGTCCTGAAAGATCCTGGAGTAAATAATGCAGTGGCATTCTCAGGCGGCCAGGGCAGTTCCAACAGCGGACGCATGTTCATTGTGCTGAAACCGCCCAGTGAGCGGAAAAACGCCACGGCAGATCAAATCATCAACCGGCTGCGCGGCAAGCTGGCTGTGATTCCGGGAGCAACACTGTTTCTCACTGCCACGCAGGACCTGAACATTGGCGGACGTTTCTCCAACGCGCAATTCCAGTACACCATCCAGTCAGAAGACCTGCAGGAGCTCAATACCTGGGCGCCGCAAATTCTGGCGAAGTTCCGCACATTGCCGGAACTTCGTGACGTGAATACGGACCAGCAGGATAAAGGACTGGCTGCCCAGGTCGTCGTGGATCGCGACACCGCTTCGCGCCTGGGAATTTCGTCCGCACAGGTGGATACCGCGCTCTATGCCTCATTTGGACAAGCGCAGGTCTCTACCATGTACCTTCCCCTGAACCAGTATCACGTGGTGATGGAAGTTGATCCCAAGCTGATGCCGGGGACCGACGCGCTCAAAAATACTTACGTCAAATCATCGACCGGAGTTGAGGTTCCGCTCTCTGCATTTACACACTATCTGCCTTCTAACACCGCGTTGCAGGTAAACCACCAGGGCTTCTATCCCGCGGTAACAATTTCTTTCAACCTTGCGCTGGGCGTGCCGCTGGGAAATGCCGCAACCGTGGTGGAAAAAGCCATGCGCGATCTGGGCGTGCCGGCAAGCATCCAGGGCAGCTTCCAGGGAACGGCTGCGGCGTTTAAAGATTCAGCCAAGAGCCAGCCGTTATTGATTTTGGCGGCATTAGTCACTGTCTATATCGTGTTGGGAATGCTTTATGAGAGCGTGATTCATCCAATTACGATTCTCTCCACTCTGCCCTCGGCCGGCGTAGGCGCCATTCTGGCCATTATGCTGACCGGCAATGATCTGAACGTAATCGCCCTGATAGGAATCATTTTGCTGATTGGCATTGTGAAGAAGAATGCCATTCTTATGATCGATTTCGCCGTGGAAGCCACGCGCCGCGATAATAAAACTCCGGAAGAAGCAATCTTTGAAGCATGCATGCTGCGCTTCCGCCCGATCATGATGACCACCATGGCTGCATTGCTCGGCGGATTGCCCCTGGCTATCGGCGGTGGAACCGGAGCCGAGTTGCGCCGGCCACTGGGCATTGCCATTGTGGGCGGATTAATTGTCAGCCAGGCGCTTACGCTGTTCACTACTCCAGTGATTTATCTCTATATGGACCGCATACGGTTGCGCGTAGGCCGCTGGAGAGGCGCACATCAAAAACCAAAACCGCAGCCAGTATTGGGGACCGGGGACTAAGAACTTTTGCCGCTGATTTGCGCAGATGAGCGCAGATCGGGGAAAAGACTTAGCCGCGAACGAACGCATACCTTTCATCTTGCCTCTGACCCAGAAAACAAAGTATCTTAGGCGGAAGAAGCCTTATGAATTTACAACGTCTAAGCCGGATCACCGTAGAACAGGGAAAGTGCGGAGGGCGACCGTGCATTCGGGGTCAGCGCATTCGTGTGACTGACATTTTAGAATTGCTAGGCGCCGGAGCTTCGTTCGAGGAAATTTTGTCCGATTACAAACTTCTGGAACATGAAGATATTCTCGCTGCCATCGACTATGCTGCCTACCAAACTGATCATGTTGTGCTGCAGACGTGAAATTCTTAGTCGACAACCAGAGACATGGCAAATCGAAAACCGTTGCACTTATTTTTTGGCATCGTGCTGGTGATTTTAGGCGCAGCATTTGGCTTGCTTGCGGCGCGCGCCTCTTTTCAGTACGTTCACGCTCGAGTTCTGCCGGGCTACTGGTTCGCCGGCGGAATGATTCTTTTCATCTTACTGGGAGCATTTTTCGTCTGGATTGGGGCAAATGAACTCCGCCGTGCAACGGGCCAGATAGTAAAAAAACCAAAGTTCCGATGGGGCCGACTGCTGACCGGGGCATATTTTGTATTTTTCTCTTTGCATTCGCACTTCGCGCCGAGCCCTAATAGCCTTAAAGCCGACAATGATGCTGAAGCATTCGGAATGCTGATATCGACCATTTTGATGGTATCGATAGGTTTGGTGCTCATGGCTTTGGCGTTCAAGCCGCGAAAGATGGAAGTAACTGCTGAAATAGCCAGCCAAGCAGGCGAGGTATTGCCATCACAGTAATAGTCGCCTCGATAAGACCTTTAGATCCCCTTGAATCCGTGTGGCTATAGCGATCCCTCGCTAACGCTTCGGGACGTTAGAAAGAGCCTGCTCCAAATCCTCAATCAGATCATCCGGGTGTTCCAGTCCCACAGACAACCGCAGCAGATTTACCGGGCTGCGCGTGTTCGCGCCTTCCACGGAAGCACGATGCTCGATCAGGCTATGCGGACCGCCGAGGCTGGTGGCATGGGTGAAGATCTTCACGCCGGCAGCGAGTTTGAAAGCCTCTGCCTGTCCGCCTTTGACCTGAATGGAAAGCATGCCGCCAAAGCCGGACATCTGCGCGGCAGCAATCTTGTGTCCCGGATGGCTGGCGAGTCCGGGATAGTGGACGACTTCAATCTGCGGATGGTCGGCCAGAAATTCCGCAATCTGGCGGGCGCTTTGTGTCTGCGCGCGGACGCGGTACGGAAACGTCTGCAGGCCGCGCATGGCCAGCCAGCACTCAAAGGGCGATGGCACCGCGCCACCCTCGCTCTGTATGCTGCGGACTTTTTCAAAAAGTGGATTGGCGTCCTTAAAAATTAAAGCTCCGCTGACTACGTCACTATGGCCGGAAAGATATTTAGTCACCGAGTGCATCACCACGTCCGCGCCAAGCTTGAGCGGAAGCTGCAGCAGCGGCGTGGCCCATGTATTGTCGCAGGCCAGCAGAGCGCCAGCCTTTTTGGCAATGGCCGCGATGGCGCGAATGTCCGTTACGTGCAGCAGCGGATTGGATGGAGTCTCGACCCAGATCAATCTGGTCGCAGGCGTAACGGCACGCTCCACGGCAGCCGGGTCCTGCATATTGACCAGCGTATGCTTCAGACCACAGTTTGCCAGCAGTCCTTTAAAAAGAATGGCGGTGCCATAAAAAACATCGTCGCCGGCGACGATGTGGTCGCCGGGCGTAAGCGCCTGCAGCAGAGCGAGCGTGGCCGCGTTGCCGGAGGAAAACGCCAGCGCCGCTGCGCCTTCTTCCAGAGATGCCAGAGCTTCTTCCAGGGCGGCACGGTTGGGATTGTCCGCGCGGGAATATAGAAAGCCGCCAGGCAGGCTGCCATCATCGGCCTTTTGAAAGGTGGTGGAAAGATGGATGGCGGGGGTCACATCACGGGTGCCGGATTCAGGCTTGCGTCCGGCATGGACTGCACGGGTTTCGATTTTCATCGTTTCTAGAGTATCAAAGACTTAGCCGCAGATTTCGCAGATAAGCGCAGATCAGAAGAATAGCCGCGAATGCACGCGAAAGACGCGAATCCGGCGTTCAAATCATTTCTTTGCATGCGACTCGCTGACTTCCGAGGTCAATACCAGATACTTCCCTTCATCGGGATTGACCACCTCTATATCCAAAATAGGCGGGCTGTATTGACCTTGAACGGTGAGGCGCATTCTGACGTAATAGACTTTGCCGGCTTCAACGGTGAGGCTGGAGAGCGCAACATACTTATTTCGCTCTGCCAACACGGATTGCCAGTTCGCGCATACATGATGCTCCCCCGGATCGACGGAGAAAGATAGATGCGACTTACCATTGACCGCGCCGACCCAGGTTCCGTCCAGGCCGATGCGTGCAATGATTCCGCCGGGATAATCGACCTCCTGTCCAATCACATAGACCAGAGCTTTGCCGCTGGCCGGCTGAGCGATGGAGTCGGTGAAATCGGTGGCTTCGAGGTCAAAGTGGATTTTGTCAGGGCCGCAGGCGGATTTTGCCTGGGCAATGGCCGCATCATTCTGAGCAAACGCGGCGCAAGAAAAGAAAATTACGGCAAGAAAGGCTCTCATTTATCTCCCCAATTGCTCCCAATTGTGAGCTGCTGGATGACGGACGTCGAGTTTTCTTTGGTGAAGTGTTGTTGAGAAATGTGCTTTAATTCTGTCGCCTCGCTCCAAACCGCTTTGAATGAAATCTCTTCCGCGAAATAGTTCGGCTCCTGAATTAAGCCGCTCGGCGCAAGTCGGCCGTGCGGCCTGCGGACAGATAGCCGCAGATCAAGGAAGTTAGCCGCGAATCAACGCGAAAGACGCGAATCGGCGTGAATCTGGTGTGCGATTGGGCTATTCGTAAAACCAACATTGAAAAACGCGAAGCGCAATCAATCCCCGTGGGTTTGGCGCTTCAGCCGTTTGAAGAAGCCCGTCCATTCCGGCAGGCCCTTGCTGCCGCGTTCACGATACACCACGCTGATGAGCTCCCAGGATTGCTGGCCTAATCTGGCGGCAGCAGCCGCAAGATCGTCTTCCGTCGCGGCCTTTTCCACTTGATATTCCCATTGCACCATCGGCAATGGCTTGACGTTGAGCGTAAACGATTGTGACTGCGGATTGTTGCCGGCGAGTGTTGTCACGTGGACATTGAATGTGCCGGTGGATGCATTGGGCGAGGCTGAGAGCACAATCGTGTTGGCGCCCGGATGTCCTGGCGAAACCTGCGCGACAATTCCGCCGGGCAGTCCGGAAACTGTGAAATCAAATTGCGGACGCTCATTTACCACGATGTTGACGGTGAACGACGTCGTGCTACCCTGAGTGACGGTGACAATCGATGGGTTGAGGGAGACATTAAACTGCGGAGAAACCTGTGCCTGCAGTCTTGAAGCAAATGCTGCGGCAAACAGGACAACCAGTACGGTGGCGCTTCGAACGGTTCGCGGCATGAATTCTTCTCCCTTGCGTGAGTACATTGTGCCAGTCATGGAACGGATGTGGTTGAGAAAATTGCAAGGCTGCTCCGGATTATTTGGACAAGTTGCGTTCATACAACTGCAGGCTCAAGATTTTGGCCCAGAAACAATTCCCTGAATAATTATGTGCGGATTTCCACATTTGATTGCCCTAATAGCGGGCGTTTCTCACCGTCCCTTTTCGCGGACAATACATAAAGCCATTTAGAAAGTCACCTTTAGAGAGTCACTTTTGACTGTCATTTTTGAAAGTCACTTAAAATACGTTTTAGGGCTCCTTTTAATTCGTCCATGACCACGCTCAGCGACTTTAAAGAAACGGTGCGGCAGCAGGCGGACATTGTCCGCATTATTGGCGACTATATCCAGCTCAAGAAAGCTGGAGCGCAGAACTTTACCGGCCTGTGTCCGTTTCATGGCGAGAAGACGCCGTCATTTTCTGTCCACGCAACGCGGCAGTTCTTCCACTGCTTTGGCTGCGGCAAGTCCGGGGACGTTTTTAAATTTGTGCAGGAACGGGAGCAGATCAGCTTTCCGGAAGCGATCCGTCTGGTGGCGGAAAAGTCCGGCATTCCGCTGCCTAAGATGCAATATAGCTCAGAGGGCGAAGCGGAAGACGCGCAGCGGCGCGGCAAACTGATCGACATGCATGAGCGTGCCTGCAAGTTCTTTGAAGACCAGCTGCGGAAGCCGGAAGGAGCGCATGCGCGCGAGTATCTGGCGGGTCGCGGACTGAAAGAAGAGACGATCAAAACATTCCGCATCGGCTTTGCGCCGGATTCAGGATTCACCCTCAAAGACCGTCTGAAAGCCGACTTCAGCGACGAGATGATGCGCGCTTCTGGATTGTTCTCCTGGAAAGAGGGTGCGGACCCAGGCGCTATGTATTCGAAGTTCCGCAACCGCATCATGTTCCCGATTTCCAACGAGAACGGAAAGATCATCGCCTTCACCGGGCGCACGCTGGCGACGGACGAAAAGTCTGGTCCGAAATATTTGAACTCGCCAGAGACGCCGATCTATTCCAAGAGCCGCGTGCTCTATAACCTTGACCGCGCGAAAGAGGCGGTCCGCAAGTTGGGGTACGTGATTATTGTGGAAGGGCAGATGGATTGCATCGCCGTATATTCCGCGGGCTTTCACAACGTGGCGGCCAGTTCCGGCACGGCGTTTACTGAGACGCAGGTGCGGCTGCTGGGGCGCTTCAGCAAAGATATTGTAGTGAATTTTGATCCGGACACGGCGGGCGCCGCTGCCACGGACAAGTCACTGGGCATGCTGCTGGAAGAAGAATTCAATATCAGGGTGCTGCGGCTGGAGGCAGGCTTTGATCCGGATTTGTTTATCCGCAAGAACGGCGCGGAGGCTTATGCGCGCGCGCTGAAGGGGTCGCTCAAATATTTTGACTATCTGGTAGAGCGCACACTCAAGCTGTTTCCGGTGAGAAGTCCGGAGGGCAAGAAGAATGCGGTGAATTTTCTGTTGCCGCATATACATCGCGTGCCCAGCCGGATTGTGCGCGACGAGTTGGCCAACGATATCGCGCAGAAACTGAATATCGATACCACGGTGCTGCGGCAGGAATTCAAGTCGGCCGCGGTGAGCCGTGGATCAAGCGGCTTGCGCGCCACGCCGGAATCAGACGTGACGCCGTCAGAAAAAGTGCTGGTACGGGCGGCTTCTTCCATGGCTGAAGACGAGGCTGACTTGCGTCACAGTGCGATACAGGCACTGGCGGAAGAGCGTCTGCATGCAGGGCTGACGTCAGAAACACTGCTGGAAGCTCTGCTGCAAAATGCGCTGGCGATTGAGCGCGGCGAAGACGGCATGGACCCAATGTCATTGCCGCTGGCGGAGGCTGACCGGCAGAGGCTGGCGAAGATCGTGATGCGGGAAAGCGAGCCGCTCACGGCTGAGCTGCTGGCGGGAGCGTTAGACGCTTTACGGCATCAGTCACAGCTGAGCCAGCGCGAAGGCGAGATAAAACGCGGCATTGTGGAAGCCGAACGCAAAAATGACGTGGTGGCGCTGCTCAGGCTCAAGCAGGAAAAGCTGGAACTGGACAGAAAATTGGCCTCAGGAAACTAGCACTTGTCACTTATCAGTGCTTTGCGGCCATAGAACCGCGTTCCCGCCTCAAGATTCGGTAAAAATCCCTTAACCCTATTGTCCTAAACAACAATTTCTGAGATTTCTGGCATCTGAGGCAAAAAACGCTGCGAAACCGAAGTGCTTAGACGGCATCTAATCCTTTGCGGGGAATTCACAGGCAACAGCTCTTGTATCTCGTTTATTTTAAAGCGGGTGGCTTGGCAGGGCGCTTTTCTTCTCGGGTTTGTTTATGTTAACCTTAGTACTCTCGGGACGTGCGTGCATTCCAAACCAAAATTCCCGCCGATATTCTTAAGTGGATACGAGCGCACAGCCCCGTATTGTCACGAAAAATGAGGTCGTGGTTTGGCTCTAGACGATAAATTTGACGACATAAAAAAACTGATCGAAACAGGTAAGGAAAAGGGATATCTCACCTATGACCAGGTCAATGACCTAATACCCGGTGATGTCCACTCCCCAGATGATCTGGATGACCTGCTAACGACGATTGGGACCCAGGGCATCGACGTCCTGGATGCTGGTAAGGGACTGCCTTCCGAACAGAAGTTTGAAGATATTGAGGAAGGCGAAGATGTTGAACTTGATCTGACGCCCGGCACGCTCGAAAAAACGAACGATCCGGTGCGCATGTACCTGCGTGAGATGGGCACAGTTCCACTGCTCACACGTGAAGGTGAAGTTGAAATTGCAAAACGCATTGAGCGCGGACAGCTTCGCGTTCTTAAAGCGCTTTCGCGCTCTCCTATCGTCATCAAGGAAATTCTCTCGCTCGGCGAGGACCTGAAAAAAGGCGTTCGCTCCATCAAGGAGCTGGTCGCGTTTGACGAAGAAGAAATCACGGACGACATCGTACAAGCCCGCTTGAAAGATTTTGTCGGGCAGATTGACGAAGTCGGTAAACACTCAAAAAAAGTCCAGCTGCTTGAAGAGAAGCTGGAATCAGTCAAGCAAAAGAAGAAACCGAAGGAGTCACGTAAATATCGCTGGGCCCTGGGCCGTGCGCACGTCATGGTCTCAGGCGGAATTCGCAAGCTGAAGTTCACCAATCCGGAGCGCAAGCGCCTGATTGACCGGCTGAACAAAACTGTCGATTCCATGCGCTCGCTCGATCGCCAGATCAATAATCTGGAAAAAAAGATCGAAGCCACGCGCGTTGAAGAGACCAAGCGCGAATACCGGCGCATCCAGCGCCAGCATCGTAACGATCTGGAAAAGCTGGAGCAGGAAACCGGTGTCAGCTACCAGGAACTTCGCCGCACGCAGCGCGAAATCATCCAGGGAGACGTTGACGCGGAAGCCGCCAAACGCGAACTGATCGAGGCCAACCTTCGTCTTGTTGTTTCGATTGCTAAAAAATATACCAACCGCGGGTTGCAATTCCTGGACCTGATTCAGGAAGGCAACATCGGCCTGATGAAAGCCGTGGACAAGTTCGAGTACCGCCGCGGTTATAAATTCTCCACGTACGCTACGTGGTGGATCCGCCAGGCCATCACCCGCGCCATTGCCGATCAAGCGCGCACCATCCGTATTCCGGTGCACATGATCGAAACCATCAACAAGCTCATCCGCACTTCGCGGCAACTGGTGCAGGAACTCGGACGTGAGCCAACCTCAGAAGAGATTGCCAAGCGCATGGATATTCCTGTCTCCAAGGTCCGTAAGGTCCTCAAGATCGCGCAGGAGCCTATCTCGCTGGAAACGCCTATCGGTGAAGAGGAAGATTCTCACCTTGGCGACTTCATTGAGGACCGCTCCATGGTCTCGCCCGCTGAGGCCGTGATCAACGTGAACCTCAAGGACCAGACCGCGCAAGTCCTGCGTACGCTTACGCCGCGCGAAGAGAAAGTCATCAAGATGCGCTTTGGTCTTGAAGACGGCTCTGAGCACACTCTGGAAGAAGTCGGGCAGTCGTTCGCCGTCACCCGCGAACGTATCCGCCAGATCGAAGCCAAGGCGCTGCGTAAACTGCGGCATCCATCACGCTCAAGGAAGTTGAAAGCGTTTATGGATGGGATAAGGGAAGCGTAGAACCTTACCACTGATTTACACGGATCAACACTGATAAAGGCGCTGCTGAAAAGCGGCGCCTTTTGTTTTGCACGATTTCGACGCGATACTATTGCCACATTCAATGCACTTTACCTACTGTCATCCTGAGCGATGACCGACTGAGAGTAGCGAAGGAGGTTGAGTCGAAGGATCCCGAGAATGATCATTTTCACCATGCAGCGTCAGGGATTCTTCACCCTACGACCGCGACCGTCTATTACCCAAGCCGGATTACTCTCTGCCTGCTGGCCAAGAGCCCAAGTGAAGGCTCGATAGGTGGCCTAAACATCGCCCAAACACCTGCACTCTCAAGTCTCCAATCGGCGACGACTGGTAGTAGCCCGCCGTTTTAACGGCGGGAAAGATAAAAACGAATTCCTTCCTTGCGCCGCAGGCCCGCGCGTAACATAGTGGAGCGCATAGCAATTGACAAAAATTACTGGGCAAATTGCGATATGCTGGCGTTATCTGTTTCTATGCATGAATCTATCCAATCCAACCTAATTAAGAACCTCAGCTCTAAACGCAGGCCGCGTATTCTTTACCACTACACGTCGGGTTCTGGCTTGATAGGAATCCTCAAAGCGAAATCTATCTGGGCCACCAGCATCCGATTCTTGAACGACAGCACCGAGTATAGTCTCGCACTCAAACTTGCTCAGGAGGTGATTCAGAACCGAATGGCCGAGGCTAGGAACAAGTTTGACCGTGGTCTTTATAGTGTTCTTAATGAGAGGCTGGCCGGTGAAGAGGTTCACGGCGAAGTGTATGTAAGTTCCTTTACGGAAAATGGGGATCAGTTAAGCCAATGGCGGGCGTACTCTCCGTCAACTGGCGGATTTGCAATCGGCTTCAGAAGCAAATCATTGATAGACCTGACAGGTGTAAATCCGGATCGGTTTCTGGCACGTTGCACTTACGACGCGTCGTCTCAAGAGGCGCTGATCCGCAGCCTGGTTCAGACCATTGCGAAATTCGCTGAAGAGAGCAATGCGCACAATCAGATGAACCATGATCGAGTATTCCGAGAGTCCTTTAAGCTATTGGGACGTCTGCTTCCATTAATCGCGCCAGCTCTTAAGGATTCCAGTTTTGCAGAAGAACAAGAATGGAGACTGGTGCGGCTGCCTTCCTCATTTGAAGATGTGGATCTACAGTTCCGAGAAGGAAAGTCCATGCTGATCCCGTATCATCTACATCGCTTTCCAGGTAGTGGTGAATGCGTTCCCCTAGACGAACTTGTCGTCGGCCCCACGCCGCATCCTGAACTAGCACGCAATTCGGCTCAAGCACTCTTGATGACTTACGGACTCCCATCCGCTATTGTGCGATCTTCCTCAATCCCTTATCGCACTTGGTAACAACTCTTTTTGTTACTTCAGCTATGCAAAAACAGACGTTCGATGATATTCAAGGCATTCTTCGTCCGGTAGAAACCTTCCTGGCAAGTTTATTCTCTGGCCCTCCAACTCAAGCAACCCAACGCGATGGAGCGGCACAGGGTTCGTTTTTTTTACTCGCTTAGAAATTTGTAGCCGGCTTTCAACATCCACAGCTACCAATCCACGGTCGAATGCTCGGTCATGAAAAACGCACAGGCAGAATCCATTCCTCGGGTCCGCGCGGCGATCAACCGACGCATTCCACGGAATAATGTGGCTGGCATTCAGCAATGAGCGGACTTCAAGTCCGCAGAAAGAACACTTATATCCATAGCTGGCCAGCACCGATCTACGAAAGAAGCTTTGTACCAAGCGCATTGGGCGCGTCAACTGCCTTTCTGTCGGCCCAGACGGCAGTTTCGGTTCCTGCGCAATTGAGTCCGGTAATGAAAGCCCAAAGCCGCTAAACGCCTCTTCGCTCTGCATGGCGATCCGATTAGGCGCTGCTTCAAACTCTTCCCAAATCGCCCGATCAAGATTGCTGGTGTTTGCAAGCCCTTTTACATTTCTTTTCTTATGCGCGGGATCAAAGCTGGCAAAATTTACTAATTTCATTGCAACGGCGCTAGGCGTTCGGTCAATGATTTTCGCAAACTCCACAATCTCTGGATTTCGGCTATGCAGTTTGCCAAAAGGAATCCGGCAGTAAAGGTTGAAGCAGGCTAGTGCTTGCTCTCGTGTCCAGTTTGGGTTTTTCAAGCAATCATAATCCTCTTAAATTCATTTCTGATCTTCATTGCTTTTTTGCATGGTCAAAAATGCAGAACCACGTTCGGCTCTTGATTGAATTCTCTCGATAATGAATTCAATTAACTTTTCTTGGTCTTTCCATTTCACAGTTCTTCTTTGGGCATCAAAGTCGTGGTGGCGTATTAATGTTCGAAGAACCTGCACAGGGAAATCGCTGAGCCATAAACCAAATTCCAATCTGCTTCTGTTTGAAAACTCTCGATAGATATCTGGAAGGTCCTCAACCTTCAATTCAACCTTCCGTTCTTTTTGGCTCAATGGTTTGCTTGCAAGTGGAGCAAGTAGAGCATCAAGCTGATCAGCAAATACTGGATTTTTGGCTGCTTCATCACTCAAAAGCTTAACAAGTCTCGTTAAAAGGCTGATCAGATGCTTTTCGTTTCGCATGCGGCAATAACCTCCTCCGTCAAACCTCTAAAGGAATCATAAGCCGTTCCATATTTTCCTTTTAGCGTCCTGATGTCTGCTTCAACATCAGCACTGCGTGCGACCGCCACTGCTTGAGGAATATAGTTTTTGAATAGGGGCGGCTGAGCTAAGGCGTTGGCTTCCCCGAACCGCCCTAAACGGCGAATCCTAAGGTCTTCCAGAATGCGATTATGAAGCTGATTTGCTTGTACTTTGGTAGCAACCACCCCAATTGGAGGTATATTACGTTCGATATCGCGAGCGAACTTCTCAACATTGTCAACAATCTGGTAAATACCCCAAGTGGATAGAATGTCTGGAACTGTAGGAATAATGTAGCCGGTAGAGATGCGAAGGCCATTTTTTGTAACCGTGCCAAGACTAGGTGGGCAATCGATAATCACATAATCATAGCGATCTAAAATCGGCTGGACCGCGCTTTTTAGGATTTCCAATGGATTTATTGTGAAATTACCAGAGAGAGCAATCATTGGGATTCGATCCTGAATTTCTATTAAGCGAATACTTGACGGTAGTAGGTCAAGCCGTGCGATGCCATCATTAATCGTGGAGACATGACGGGCAATGGCCTGCTCGATATCAAATATTGGAGCTTGATGCAAGGCGTTAACTCTGTCGGAAAATAATTGTGCGATAGTTTTCCCATCTCTATCCATCTCAGCCCATTTCGTTTCTGAGATGAGAGTTACAGTCGCGTTCGTCTGTGGATCCAGATCAATAAGAAGAACGTGCCTTCTTTGCTCGTGCGCCAGAAACTCCGCTACAGCAACTGCGGCTGTTGTTTTGCCAACTCCACCTTTCAAGTTAATAAAACTTAAAACGTGAGTCATTTCTCCTTTAAATTTCTTAACCCATTCCTCAACGGTTTCACGATTCCACACAGGGCCACTCTGCAGGGTTTTAATTGGTTGCGGGAAATGGTCGTATCGAATACGCCAATTAACGACTGCCTGTTTTGAAACATTGCTAAATTCAGCAATTTCCGAAATTCCAACCAAATCATCCCTGGACATGCGTGCTCCTTTTAAGCCGAGTCGAAATAAATAATATCAAGATTTGTTTACTTTGTAAACAAAACCATGGTAAATTGCAAATTATTAGTTTTTATGGTTTTTGTGGAGAAATGCGTAATGTCGAAACCCAATCAGCTAACTGCCTTTTTTGACTCCATCGACCTTGTAATCTTCCGCTCTTTTTTCACGCTGTGCGGAACAATGACATTTTTGAAATTGGTCTTCGGAATCGACATTGCGACAATTTTGCATGAATTAGTGCGTAAATGGCTCGGTATATAATCATCGAATTTTTTTTCTAATATCCCCCACCACCCTGCCCAACTCCACAACCTCAATCCTCTTCCGGACAATCCGCCCAGTTATGCCGCCAGCACACAATCACATCGCACCCCTCCGGATCATGCCTGTGTTCTTTGAAATTGCGGCTTTCAAACTCAAATTCAATCCTCACCCGCTCCCACTTTCCCGGGACAATCTCTCGCTTGGCCTCACAATCCGGAAACGCCGTCTGCATCCGCTCCACCCGGAAGCCCAACTCCGCCGCCACCGCGCCAAATAAAAAGATCACGCCGGCTTCGTTGGTCGGCGCATGCCCGGCTTTAGTTTTTGCCGTCCTTCGGGCGAGGACCCGGGCCATTTCCCACTTGACAAAAGCGAACAAAATACGATATTATCCGGCAAGATGGGGCCAGTGTGCCAACGGTCTTTGACAACTAGGAAATCAGGAAGGCAGCAGTGAGCTTCAGCGAAAATTAGAGGCGAAAAGAGAACGGAAAACCTAACCACAGAGACACGGAGAAGAGCCTAAACTCCGCGCCAATCGAAGCTAAAGCGCTCAAGTCTACGCCAATCTGGGATGACCTGGGATACATTCTCTCAAGTGCACGCCAATCTGGGATGGGCATAGGAGGGGGGAGGGGTAAGAGAGCATGCGATCTCTCAGCCGAGCCTGGGTTGAATTGGGTTCCCCCTGGGTTGAACTGGGTTGGATTGGGTTAAAACGGGGGGAGGGAGGGGTGGCAGAGAAATGCCAAATGCCGGAATTGCCAAAATTGGCAATTGAGACGAACCCCCGATGTTCTTTCGGCTCCGCCTGAGCGGCGAGTTCTACGCTCTGATCAAGCCATCGCTATGAGGTGCACTCCTCAATCTTTTCAAAATTCAGCACGCGGGTTTCTTTGTCGAATGGCACCGGCTCGCGATTGATCATGATCTCGATCATGGTTGTGGTGAAGGGAAAAAACAGCGTCTCCTGGCCTGTCGGGCCCAGATTGGTAATGTCCAGTTGAATGGGCGGCGCTTGCTCGCTCAGTTCCACCGACTCCTTCGCACTGGTATAAGCGCGGTAAGCCATGAGTTCCGTACCGGTTGACGCGTTGATGCACAGGCACAGCCGCGTGCCTGGCTGAGAAATTCCTTTCGGCAACCGAATGTAGAAACAGCGATAGCTCTGGTCTGGACCATAGGCGTGAACATCCATAGACATCTGGTCAAATTTCACCCACTGTCCGTTGTCCCAGCGGTGCACCTCCATCAGATAGTCGGAGATACCGTCGCCCCACTCGTCACGCGCCAGCACCACAAATTGCTGCCAGCCTTCTATCGCAGGCTCTGCCGGTTCGCCTTCTATCTTCTTCAGGATTTTTTCTGCTCCGCCCAGAATGCCGCCCGGCCCGGGATCTTTTAACATCTGCAGCAGCGCATTAGCACTGAACGCCTGCGCTTCCTTGAGCCAATCGGCATGCTCCTTATCGGTGGTCACGCCAAGAAATTTGAGCACCAGATTAATCATGGTTGGGTCAGGGTCGCTCAGGATAGTGGCATGACTTTTTCCATCCACGGCGATAATCGGAATGTCCAGCCGGTCATTCGCCCAGGGTGACATTTGCAGGCGTTTCCCATCGGTGCCAGTACGAGTAAGATCGACGGTAATTTTGCGCGTGTTTAAGCCACAGCCCGCCCAGCGCACTGTCCCATCGCTTCCCGGACTGTTGGCAACGCTGGAAACTCCCGTATATTCCGCGTTGCCGATGAACACGGTCACGTACGGAGTATCGTCACCGCGGCCATAGTAGGGCTTCTCGCCCAGAAGATCTTCAGTGGAAAGGTCCCAGGTGAATTCGCTGCCCAGTTCCAGCCCTTCCAGTACGCGATCGCCGGCGTTCAGGAAGTCCGGACCAAGTTCCTTGTCACCTTTTACCAGCGCACCCAGCCATGTGCGTCCTTTGTGGGCCTGCGGCGAACCCCATGTTGCCGGCGCCAGTCCCACTAAATGTTTTAAGCGTTTTAACCGTGCGTTCGTGCTCAGTGGTCCGCCATAGTTCGCCAGCCACGACCGCACCACCAGCATGCCGGTTGAGTGCACAATGGCGTCAAACTCTTCGCCATTTTTCAGGCCGGCGCACAGACCCAAAGCTCGATCAAAGCCTTCGGCAATATCTTTGATGGTGATCTCATTGTTCAATGAAATGTAATTGCAGATATTGATGTCAACGAGCTTAATTTCTTGCTTTTCCATCGCTGCCAGCAGAGCGGCGCGAACCGGATGAAACGCTTTTGCATCCGCTGAATATCCGTGCACCAGTACGAGCGGCCTGGGCATAAGTCCTCCTTGAGGTGCAATGGCGCTTTATTCTAGACGAGTTGCTACAAGAATGGTGTCTTTAGCAGCGCTAGCGTTTCATCCTTAATATGCGGGGATGTCTCTAACGCCGCGCACTGCAGCATACAAATGCAATACAATTCTGAACCGGAATGCTCCCATGCCGGTCCTTGCAATCTACCGGCAAGAAAGAGGAAAAGCGCATGAATGTCCTTATTACAAGAAGGCGTGAAATTGTATTGCTGAGCGTGCTGGCGTTGGCGTTTGTATTGGTTCCCGCACTGCAAGCCGAGCAAGGGTTATCCAACCAAAATAACCGCAGCGCGGCAGAACTTTTCGCCACTCTACCGGACGGTTCCACCGGCCCTGAAGGTCTCGCGGTCGGCCCGGACAATAATATTTATGTAGCCAGCTTTGGCTTTAACCAGAATGGCGGCGTCACCGGACTTGGCCAGCTGTTTGTCTTCAATCCCGATGGACGGCTTTTGCGCCAAGTGAGCATTGCCGGCTCCAGCCCGCATCTGCTGGGAATCGCTTTTCATCCTCAGACCGGCGCATTGCTGGTGGCTGACTTCGGCGCGGGCCAGGTGCTCAGCGTTGACTCGCACACCGGCGCGTCGCAGGTTTTTATGACCGTCACTGGAAGTTCAGAGCTGAATGGGATCACCTTTGATCAGGCAGGCAACGTCTATGTTTCAGATTCTTCGCAAGGCATCATCTGGAAGACCGGCCCCGCCGGAGGCGCTGGAACTGCGTGGGTCACCGATCCTCTGCTTACCACTACCGGCACTCCGCCTTTCGGCGCCAACGGAATTGAATTTAATCACGCCGGCACTACGCTGTTCGTAGCTAACACCGGCAATGACACTGTGGTGCAGATTCCGGTCAGCAACGGTACGCCCGGCGCGCCCACGGTTTTTGTGAACAGCATTAATGGCGCAGACGGAATTGCCATTGACGCTCAGGACAATCTTTGGGTGGCAGCCAATCAGAGCGATGAAATTGACGTGGTCAGCCCCAGCGGCAAACTGTTGGCGCGCCTTGGCGATTTCAACGGTGTGGATCGTAACGGCCTGCCGCACGGCCTGCTGTTCCCTGCCAGCCCGGCCTTCAGCAATGACGGCAAATTTATTTACGTCACCAACCTGGCGCTGGACCTGCGCGTATTCGGGCTGCCACAAGCTGTGGATTCGCAATGGTGTGCTCAGGTGCGTCACTTCACTGTGTCGCGAATGCGCGCCCGCTTTGACCCGCTCGGCGGGGACAATGACGGCCATAAATAACCGGCAGTCACCGGCCGCAAGCACCCTCGCCTGCGACGCTAAACGAAAAAAAGGCGCTGCCACCAAAGCAGCGCCTTTTATTTTGCGACGGGGAGTATTTTCGCGATGGTACTAGTATTTTGCGATGGGTACTAAGCGATCTCTGGCCGCAGCGCGTGGGATCTGCTTTCTATTTCCGCTGCGGCAAAAAATCTTGCGCTTGCTGTTTTTGGCGGCGTGACTGTTTTCTCGCCGGCTGTTACAGCTTGCTGGCGATTACGCACACCCCAAAGAAAAACAGATACATTGCCGTTACTCCCGCCGCGGCAACCAGTATCTGCGTGAATATAGGTCTTTTCCTTAAGTAGGCAGTTTGCGTATAGATCAGAGATATCACTGGAAACGATGCATAGCCAAAAGCTTCCACGGCGGGGCGTGTGCGATAGATTTTTGTCAGCACCAGATAGGCCACGGTCATCACCAGGGCGCTGCCGATCATAAACATTGAGGCGACATCCTTGTCGCGCTTGGAAGGCTTAGGCCCTCCGACTGTGCACCGCTGCAGCATTTCGTTTGTCATTGTGTCTCCTTCATTTTGTTTCGATTGCGAATTGTAAATTTGCGGATGCAGATGGGCATCAATCGCTCCACTGAACACGTCAAACGCCATTCCGAGCGAAGCGCGCTGGCTGGCCAATACTGCGGCAAACTCTTCGCCATAGCGCTTTCGCCACTCCGCTGGATACAGCCTTAGCAGCCACTTCATGCGCTGGCCAATCTGCGCTGTCCGGCGCGGACAACCGTCATCATGGAATCCAGGCGCGCACGCAATGCGCGCTCCCCTACTCCGGTGAGCCGGTAAGGATTGCGGCGGTCTTCACTCTTCAGTGGCTCAATCAGTCCGCGCGACTCCAGCCGCGCAATGGCGCCATACAGTGTTCCCGGCCCTAGCCGTACGCCTGCGACAATCTCTATGTCTTCTGTCATCGAATAGCCGTGTTTAGGCCCTTCCGCCAGGCTCACCAGGATCAGCAGCGCCGGCTCTGAGAACCGCCCAAAATCATCCAGCTCGGTGTCTTCTTTGGTTTTTCGCATTATCTGTATCGTCTCGCGTAATACGCTTCACGTATTACGTACAGCGATATAGTACGTTCCACGTAGTAACATGTCAAGCAGAAAAATAATACGGCTTGGGAATATGCTGCTGTCCCCTCCGCAAGTGGTACTCTCATAGCACTCATGGATTTCATCCTTAGTCTGATCGCACACCACGGTTACTGGATCATCTTTCTGGCTGTCTTTCTGGAAGCGGTAGGCTTGCCGGTTCCGGCGGCGCTGGCCATGGTGGCCGGCGGAGCAGCCGGGGCTTCAGGAATATTGTATGCACCGTGGGTGTTCGCGCTGTGCCTGATCGCCATGGTCCTGGGCGATCTGCTGGTCTATTTCTTTGGACGCCACATGGGCTGGTTGTTGCTAGGCTTCCTCTGCAAAGTCTCAGCCAATCCTGAGACGTGTATCCTGCGCTCGGCTGAATCTTTCTATAAGCGCGGCAAAACTACGCTGGTCATCGCCAAGTTCATTCCCGGCATCAGCACCATGGCAGCGCCGCTTGCCGGCAGTATGAAGATGCGTCCGGGACAATTCCTGCTGTATGACTTTTCCGGCGCGGTGCTGTATACGCTGGCATATGCCGGACTGGGTTATCTTTTCCATGGTTTCCTGAGTGTGATAGTCCATGGATTTAGGACGGCCGGAAGCCTGGTGGAATACATTCTCCTGCTGGCCATAGTCGGATACATTGGCTACCGCATATGGCTTTACTGGACCCACCGCATTTATCGCATCGTGCCGCGTGTGCAGGTGGAAGAAGTCGCGCGGAGAATCAAAGCAGAAGAGCTGACGGAATTCATTCTGGCAGACGTCCGCAGCCACGGCTATTACGACGCGGGTGCTGAGCGCATTCAAGGCTCCATCCGTCTTGAACCCAACAACCTGCAGCCGGCGCTTGCTCTTCTGCCCAAGCATAAAGACATTTATCTCTATTGCACTTGAGTACGGGAAGCCACCAGCGCCCGTGTGGCGCATATGCTCAGAGAACAGGGATTCAAAGCCTACGTAATTACCGGCGGCCTGGCCGCATGGCGCAAAGTGGGTGGCGCCGTGGAACAGGTGCCGAAAGATGACATTGTGCTGCTGCCGACCTTTAATTGAGTCACTACTACAAAGATATTTTTCGCTGAACGCTAAATCAGAAACCTGAATTAAGAAGCATTGTTCCCACAGCTCGTCATCCCGACGACCCGTTAAGCGAGCACGCGCATTAAGGGCACCCATTCGCGCCCGCTTTTTGGCGTGAATGGGCAGATCAGCGTGCGAGTAGGGCGGAGGGACCTTGTGCTGCTATCTGTGCCTTACACAAATGGGCAGCCTCGGCTGCCCATCTCATCGCTCATCCAAGTCTTTAGCGTCCGTACCAATATTGGTCATGGCGGATCTCGCGGTTGTCGCGATACACATCCCGGTGGTCCTGCCTTAAATCGCGATAATCGCGGCCCAGTTCGCGGCGTTCATATCTGGCTCCGGAAAAGTTATGCTGGTACAGATCGCGTCGTAGTTCGTGGCGGTCGCGTTCGATCTTCGCCTTGTCATGCCGGATATCGCGGAAATCGGAGCGCCGGTCTGCATAATCTCGCCGCACATCGCGGTCGCGATGGTAATAGCCATCCTGTGCCATCATGCTGCCGGCTCCCGCAAAAACCATGGACATCAGACCAATCAAAATTCGTTTCATTACCCAGATCCTCCCTGAAAGACTGTGCTGTGCTTACCGGATATAAACACCGGTACAGACTTAAGAGTTGCGTAAAAAATTGTGAAGTAGCGTGCAGGAAGATTGGTCCAGCGCGTCTATCGGTTTTGCACTCGAAATAATTCGATTTTAACGGCTATAATCGTATTGACTTCCCACGAATGAAGGCCCAATTCAAATGGATCGCAAGAACAGGGGCGGCGCTGTTTGCACTGGTGCTGCTTTATCCCTTCACCGCGCTGCTGGCGGGAGTTGGGCCGTGGCAGTGGGGCAGCGATTTTCGCGGCCCGGCACTCTCTTCTGTACGCGTTTCGCTCTTGCTCACCAGTGCAGCCATGATCATCATTGTGGCCGTGGGCACGCCGGTTGCGGCCTATATTGCCCGCTGTTCCACTCGTGAACGGCTTTGGTGGCAGGCCGTATTGCTGGTTCCCATTCTGTTGCCGCCGCTTGCGCTGGGCATTTTGCTGACACTGGCCTTTGGCCCCTATGGCGCAGTGGGTACAGTGCTGGAACATATGGGGCTGCGCACGACGAACAGCCCTGAAGCGTTCATCATGACGCAGGTTTATGTTGGCATGGGCTATTACGTGCTGGGCGCCGTGGCCGCGTTTGACGCCGTGCCGGCGATCCTGCAAAAGCAGGCAGCGCTGCTTGGCCTCACTCCAATAAAAGTTTTTCTGCGCGTCACGCTGCCGCTTTCTCGGCTTGGCTTGGCCGTGGCGCTCAGCATTGCATGGGTCCGCGCCATCGGTGAATTCGGCGCCGTGCTCGTCACTGCTTATTATCCTTCCGGCATGCCGGTGCAGCTGTGGGTAAACCTGCAGAGCTTTGGCTTACCTGCAGTGATGCCATTGCTTGTGATATTTCTGGCCGTGGCCTTGCCGATACCCTGGCTGGTGCATGTGCTGGCCCAGCGAAAACGCCATGCTTAAAGCCCACATCATCAAGCAGCGGCGTGATCTCCGGGTTGACGTAGAGCTTCAGTTAGAAGCCGGCTGTGCGCTGGGTTTGTTTGGCGCTTCGGGCGAAGGCAAGAGCACGGTGCTGGCTTGCATTGCCGGAATTGAAGAGCCAGATGACGGTTCTGTGCAGTTCAACGGCCTGCGGCTATTTCCACCATCGCTGCCACTGCATCGCCGCCCTCTGGGATATCTGACACAGGAGCCTGGACTCTTCCCTCACCTTAGCGTGGCTGAAAACATCACGTTTGGAATTTCCAAAGAAGTCGCAGGCACGGCGGAACAAAAGCAATGGATTGAAACGCTGCGCAATCGTCTTCAGTTGGCCCCGCTCTGGAATGCTCCCGCATCATTAATCTCCGGCGGGCAGGCACGGCGCGTGAGCCTGGCCCGTATGCTGGCGCGCAAGCCTTCACTGGTCTTGCTCGATGAACCATTCGCTGGATTGGACCGCCAGCTCGTGCGCGAGTTGATTGACGATCTGATTTTCTGGGGCCGGACCATCGGCTTCAGCATGATCGCCGTTGACCATCAGGCAGAAGTGCTGAAGCGCTTATGTCCGCAGCAGGCCATTGTGCTGGAGCAAGGCAAGATCGTGCAGCGCGGCAGTTGGAGCGAACTATATAGAGCTCCGGCAACGCCGCTGCTGTCGTCATTGCTGGCGCCGTTATGAACTGGCTTTCAAGTAAAAGGAGTAGAAACGATGCGAGATGAATCGCGGTTGAAGTTGTATCCGGTACGCCATGCCTGCAAGGTGCTGGGCGTGAGTTATCCTGCATTGAAGCAGTGGATTTATAAAGGCAAAATCAAGACGGTGAAAACGCCGGGCGGACATCACCGCATTCCGGAAAGTGAGATTGACCGCCTGCTGCCCGCCATTCCACAGCGCGGTCCCGTGCAGAAACGCAGAGAGAGTTTCAGGACCATCAGCGGCCGCAATCAGCTGGTGGGACGCGTGGTTGAAGTGAAGATTGAAGGGCTCATGGCGCAGGTAACGCTCTCCATCGCCGGCCAGCGGCTGACCTCGATCATCACCGCCGACGCAGTGCGCGAGATGCGGCTGGAAAAAGGACAGATTGCCGCGGCACTGGTTAAGTCAACCGATGTAATGGTGATGCGGGCAAAATAGAAGTTTGTTGCGCAGGGTGTTTGGCGATTGAAAACCAGCCGACCCTATCTATCTACAACGAAAATGGCGCCGGACAATGCCGGCGCCATTTTGTTGTTAATTGACTAATCACTTTATTGGCAAGGCAGTGCCGGCCCGGTCAGAACGTTTACTCCGGGATAGCTAAATGCCCCTTGGAACGCATCCGATGGCGCAGTTTGCGTGAACCACTGCACCAGCGCCTCGGTTTGCGGATGGAAGGTAAACGTTACGTCGTTTGCACCCTTAGTTCCTGGCGGTTTCGGGACTTTCAAAGTAACCGGGAATGCCGGATCAGCCGTTACTTCCACGGGATCTCCAGTTTCCAGATTGCCCTGGCATACGCCGGGTTCGCCGGGGAACTGCCATACCGGGGTTATGTTATTGAGGAACGGATCGTTAAAGGACTCGGAAATTTCATGGCTGAGCGGCAGGATGTCCTGGATGTCAGTATTCGTGAAAGTTCCGGGAGAGGTCCAGCTGGCATAAGCCGAGACCCAGACTGGCTCGGGCGTGACCGATGAGTCGCTGAAGAAGGTATGGAATCCCAGAACGCAGCAAGAACCACGCGTGACCAGGGGTGTCGCACTGGGATTGAACAGGAATGTGTTAGGGAAGAACTCAATGTTCATGGCATCCGTAGTCCAGTCACCGGCATTGATGGCATTCACGCCGATGTTGCTGAATTGCTGATTGAAGAAAGCCTGCAGCATGAAGACAACCGTGCTTCCATCAGTGGCCGTGCGGGTAAACCAGGTGCGGGCCGGCTGAACAACTCTGTTGATTCTTACATTCACCGTAAACGGAACAGTGACGGTGACATGCTCAACCACGCTCACCGGCTCAAGATTGGTGTGCCAGTTGTCTTTCATGTGATTGAAGAACTCGGCG
>Ga0206965_10146_pt1 | contig 22360 bp, 19 predicted proteins | sample Alteio_BWOrgHeat_26_FD_152973 | JGI IMG/M metagenome (GOLD analysis project Ga0206965, IMG submission 152973) | Enriched cells from forest soil in Barre Woods Harvard Forest LTER site, Petersham, Massachusetts, United States -... | ecosystem: Environmental > Terrestrial > Soil > Temperate forest >...
GTTTTACCTTTTTTCGCCAAAGCGCAAAAAAAAGCAACTGACAAGATTTATTGGTTGGCTTTAAATAAATATACGTTAGCACTTGACTCAGGTAATCATCCCAATTCGAATATAGGTAATGAGAAAGTGATCTATTTACAAAAATCTGATTATGTCGACAGTATTCCACCATTGATAAATGGCTACAACATCGTTTTAATCACCAACAAAAATCAGAAAACATTATATAAACAACATAATAGAAAGCTTACTCATACAATAATGCTTCCTGTTGCCATTCACGATAGTATGCTGTATATTACTATTACTCCATATATTGGGCGATTGAAAGGTAACCGACACTACTTCCTTAGCGTATCTGAAGGGACAACTGTTTATTTTAAATTTGATCCAGACAAAAAACAATTTATAGTAGACAAAATTAAGAACTGGGGAATTTGACTTTCTTAAGGATATCTAACTCAATCAACCACTCTCATAATCAACTTAATCAACCCAAACCTAATTATTCAACCAATACGTAAACTTAAACACCAGCATCCTGGTTTTAACAATGAAGGGCCCTGGCAGGTAATTATCGGTATAAACAATAAAGAAATCGGAAGCCGGCCTGTAGCGGTATTGTATACGTGTATTGATGTTAAAATTTTTGCCTTGCTGGTTATATTGAAAATACCCCGTCATAAAAAACTTATTGGTGAGGGTAACGTCAACCTTTGGACCGATGAGCCAAAAAGTATTTAGCCCCCATGGCTGCGGTAATTTTACCGAACTGATGGTGGTGCTCCATAAAATATTAACAATAGGTTGAAACCTGTAGCCAAAATCGGTAGTAAGACTAATCTTCTGTCCCCTATCATAATAACCGCCATCATCAAAAGTAAAATCATAGGTAAATAATTGTTGCGGCTGCGAAAAATAGGATAACTCGGCATTGTTCCAATGGCTTACGTTGCCCGTAGGTAAAACATCACCCACATAATTAGTTGGGTCAAACGGGGCCAGCAATTTAACATAATCATGTTCCACCAGGCCGGTTAAAATACTCCGGTCCCTGAAGGTAACCTGGTACGAAAAATAGCTGCGGTTATCCGTCGGTGCAAATGAGCCATTGTAATAATCCGTCAGGTTTATGGTTGGCCCATGACTTAACACGGCGCCGCCTTTGGGCAAAAACAGGTAACCGATATAAGGATTCAACTTAATATACCCATTCCGGGGTACATAGCCTGTTTCAGCATTATAATTGGCGCCAACGTACTCGTACTCCGCCCCCGTCGTCCAATACTTATCTGCATACTGTATATTTCCTGCATCTGTAAAATCATGTCCTGTTTTACCTGGCGTAAACGATTTCAGGATCAGCTCTTTACCGGTCCACAAATTAGCGGCTGAAGCCAGGTTAAATTCAATGCCCGCATTAGTGTTATACCTGGAATTGTTGGGCTGACTCGATGGCGGCACATCCGGGTAATTAAAGGCTTCCTTATTCACAAAAATAAAGCCGATGTTTGAGCGGGCCAGTATTTTTCGCTGTAGTGCTATAACTGTAAAGTTTTGGGCTGGCATGGTATCATTGCTATTGGTTTGCATATCCATCACGCCAATACGCCAGTCCTTATCCAGCTTACCATTGAGCCTGAACCCGCCAATGATATTCGATTGCAAACCGATCCGCCGCGAGAAAAAGGGCCTGATGGTGGCATAGCCGAAATTATTAAACTGATCGCCGTTCTCTAAAAAAAATTGCCGCGTTTCCGGATAAAAAAGCTCGAAACGGCTTAAATTCACTACCTGCTTATCCGCATCAACCTGCGAAAAATCGGGGTTTACAGTGAGGTCGAGGTTGAGTGCCGAGGAAACTGCTATTTTTGCGTCAACACCACCTGTTACTTTCGCGACCAGGTTTTTGTTGTCAGCATAATCCTTGCTGAATGATGTGAGCGCATAGGGGATGATTGATATGTTTGAACCCGGATCAGGCGGGGGTTTGTCCCACATTAAAGTACCGGTATAGGCAAGTGACGCCGTAGGGAACTGGCGTGGTACCGGCGCCCAGGCTGATTTTTCGGTGGCCTTTAAATCGTTCCGGCTGAAGTTGATACCCCATTCTGTTATACCTTTTTTATAGCGGATAGATTTAAAAGGGATAGCCGCTTCAAAAACATATTTATCCGGGTAATCTTTCACAGCCGAAATCCATTTATTTGTCCAGTTAAGATCAACGTTACCGCCATTGTACATAGTACCATCCCATTCGGCCCCTGCCGCATTGGTCCCAAAAGAATATCCATTGGTCTGGTCGTTAAATGTGTCCATAAAAAAAATGAAGTTGTCATTTTTCTGGAAACTGAAGTCTCTTTTTAATGATTCCACCATATTGGGGCCGGGTGGCCCTTTGTAGCAAATTGCCAGCACATAAAGGTTCTTCTGGTCATAAGCCATTTTTACTTCAGTACAAACATTTGCCATCGCTGTATCCATTGGCAAAACCATATAAAAGTTCTCAGCAACGTCGGCATGTTGCCAGGTATCTTCATCGGCAATGCCGTCAATTTTTATGGGGGATGTTACTTCGTGTATGTGGTAAACATACTTGCTGTTTTTCTTTTGGGCAAAAAGCTGGAGGGCAAAAAAACATAAAATAAGCGTAAAATTATATTTCAAGTCAGGATTATATTAAGGGTTAAAATAATTGAAAAAATAGCATTTTTCCTTTAAAAACAGTCAAAAATTATGGTTTTTGGGGCATTTAACCCCCTATTCCGTATTATTTGCTTTATTATAGCCTGTTTGAATAAAAAACCTGCCGACAGAGGCTATTTTTGTTAGTAAGTTACCTTTGTTAGTAAGTTTTTGGCATTTTTAGAAGCATTTGTTGAAAAAAACTGTTAAAAATCTGTTAAAAAATTAGTGTATTAAATACACATGACATATATTTGCATAATTATTATTATCGTTCTAACCAATTTGTTCTTTATGATAAATAATGAGGTCAGTTACTACAAAAAAGAGTGAGCGCCAGCTTTCTCTTTTTTTGTTTTAGGGGGATTCTGATCATTTTAACATATCGTTTATCTCATCCAGCAAATAGCCTTTCAGGTCCGAATCATACTCCCAAAACATTGCACCTGCCATCTTTTCGCGTTTTACGTATTTACATTTTTGCTTCACCGACCACTCGTCATCAAATGAAATAAATTGCAGGGTTTGTTTATTAAAAATGTAATCTGCCTTTGCAGCCCTGTCATGATAAACTTTAAAGCCCGGCAATTTTAAAATACTGTCCTTTATAGCAGTATATCCCAGCCCTTTTGAATAGGTAGCTATAGAATCACCCAGGCCTTTTGCGCCCTTCGTTAAAACCACAGAATGTCCGTAAAAAGCAATCCCCATAACCATTTTGTTGGCAGGCACACCGGCAGCCTTAAATACTGTAACGGCGTTATCAGCATTCTTGCCGGCTTTATATACTTTCGAAGCATACAGCCCTGTATGATGCGTTGCAATTTTATCACCCGAATAATCGTAAGTCATCAAATTCACAAAATCGAGGTATTGCTGGGCATCACCCATATTGGTATGATCAAGATAGCTCTTTGATGCTCCCACGGCTGTGGTCAACAGATATTTTTTACCAGTTTGCTGGCCCAGGCTGTCCATCTGCAGCCGCAGTTGCTTAAATAGTAAGGTATAGTTTTCCTTATCTTCCGGGCGATAAACATTGCCTTCATAACCGGGCTGGCCGGGGTATTCCCAGTCGATATCGATCCCATCCAGGTCAAATTTTTTAATAATGGATACAGCGCTGGCAGCAAACCTTTGCCTGGAAGTATCGGTTAATACCGCATCAGAAAATCTGCCGCTCCAGGTCCACCCTCCTATCGAAATTAGCACTTTCAAAGATGGATTATCGTTTTTAAGCAAAATCAAATGCCTGAAATTCAAAGTATCCGTTGCCTCGCGGTGCAGCCAGGCCCGGTTATCTTTTATATCGACAAACGCATAATTAATATGCGTTAATTTCCTGGCCTGTATAAGGTTAGTTTTTACCAAACCCCTGAAACCTCCCACGTAACCTATAATCACCTTATCGGATTGTGCTCTAAGTGGGGAAACTTTCAAAAGCAGGCAAAACACTATTACAACTACAAAAAAACTGGTTGTTGCTGATCCGGTTAAAGACAAGCTCTTTAATCTAATTCTCATACTTAAACTTTAAGCCGCAGCCTTTTCTTTTCAAGAAAGCCTGTAATAAATATTACTATAAAGCATATAGCAAAGGAGCGGATGATACCGCCTGTTCCTTCGCTCAAAAAATCAGGGTAATTAAAATCAACAATAGCGAAAATGGCCACCATAAAATATGGGATGAGATAACAGGTAAGGGTACTTGTCCCGGCAGGTTTTATAATTTTAAACCAGTTTGCCTTGCCTTTAACATCTATCAACCAGATAAAAAATTCAAATAAAAGAATTCCAATCCCGCTGCATATTAAAACCCATGACGGGGTGGAATGTATTTTTGAAATACCTTCAGTGTAAGGACGAACAAAGAAACCAAAGGCAATCGCAGCTAATCCTAAAAGCGTAAAAACAGGCCATACCCTGTTATAACTGCCACCAGAAATAAGTTTGTAATAAGCCAATGAAAACACCACCCCAAACATCATTAGCGATGCTGATGCGCCATCTTTAACCACCCACAAATGTATATCTATAAAGCCACCATGGGCCCCCAGGTTAATGCCGAGTACTAAAAGCAATCCGATGATCATTGCAACAAAATTCCCTTTAAACAAAAGGAACCATCCGGCGCATATAAGGTAAGCCCACCCGATGATACCCAATATGCCCCACCATTCGGGTGTCAAACCTTTGGGAGCTGCCGTGGTGCCGCCTTTATACAGAAATGCCAGTACGATGAGAATAACTACACCTGACCCCATAAAGATATACCTCTTAAGTTTCGACATCGTCTCGGGATAATCCAGCCAGATAAGGAAAAAAGAGAGCGTTAATAAAAATTCCCAAATCCCCAGCGGCAATATTGCGTCCTTACTGTAGTCCTCCATATTTACATGGAAAAATCCCATCACAATAAGCGCGAATGAACGCAAAAGGATGTAAACAGCGATACTGACAAATGATTCGCCTTTACTTAACCGTTTACTAATAGCTAAGGGGATGGATAAACCTGCGATAAATAGAAATAAGGGGAAAATGGTATCAGCAAAGTGCATCCCGTCAACGTCTGCCTTAACATGGTCTATCCATTCGGGTACGTTACGCACCCCGCTCAGATCATTAACAAAGATCATGAAAAACATGTTTACCGCGCGTAAAACATCAATGGAGTGTAATCGGACTGGATTTTTTATCATAACAAGAGGTTGAATTAGTTTAATAGAATTTAAATATAAAAGCAATTTTTCAATTTTTTATGTATTGTTTTTGATAGATTTCAAAACCATGGGTAGCTTTTTAAATTTTTTTAAGAATTGAATTTTAAAAACAAATAAATACCTTTGACGTTAGTAACGCACAACGATACCATGATTATATCTTTTGGAGCTAAAGAGACTGAAAAAATTTGGGATGGTATACGTATTGCTAAACTACCAATGGAAATACAAACAATAGGAAGAAGAAAACTTAGAATGATCAATAACTCCCAAAATATACAGGATTTGACAATCCCGCCGTCTAACAAACTTGAAAAGTTAAAAGGAAATTTAAGAGATTATTATAGTATCAGGATTAACGACAAATGGCAGATAATTTTCAAGTGGAGCAATGGAAATGCAAGTGATGTTGAAATAATAGACTATCATTAATTAAAAAAATCATGGAAAAAATACCTAATATACATCCCGGAGAGGTTTTACAGGAGGAATTCCTGACTCCACTGAATATTACTCCATATAGATTAGCTAAGGAAACACATATTCCACAAACGAGGATTTCTGAAATAATTAAAGGAAACAGGAGAATAACTGCTGATACCGCATTAAGGTTAAGCCATTTTTTTGGCAATTCTGCAAAATTCTGGCTTGGCCTGCAAGATGATTTTGATTTGGAAATGGAGCTGGATGAAAAACGCGAAGAATTAGAACATATTAAACCTTTTGAGGCTGCCTGAATATTCAAAGGAGTCTCCCCTACCGGGGGAGATTTAGAGATAGCCCTATCCCAGCACCTCTTCCAGCACCTCGTGCGACCGGATATTTCCAAATCCTTCAATGTGCAGGGCATAATAATCCAATAGTTTTTGGATAAGGTAACGGCGCTCATCATTCGTCAGTTTAAGCTGCAAAATATTTTCAAACGTAGATTCGAGCAGCGCGGTAAAGTTTTGTGTATGTGGCGGCGAGAGGTATAAAATGGTATCCGGCTTATAATTGCTAAAAACGCCGTTTTTAAGGTCGAAATAATCGGCTTTGCCGGCAAGGTACCGGTCGGGATAAAACCCCAGGTACCGCGTGAGACGAATCAAAAAAAACAAGTGAAAGTTTGACAGCCTCTCCGTTTGATGATCCAGCCATTCTATCGCATTGAAAACAAATTCGAATAAATACTCATCAGCAGTTTGTTGTTTAACAGCCTTGTATAAAACTTCATTTAAAAAAATGGCCAGGCTGCTTTTGATCACATCATAAGGGATAGTTTGTAAAAGAGGCGAATTTTTAAGCTCCTTAATGCGCTGTACATTCCCGGTATTTTTATAGTAAACCACCATATCCAGCAAGTGTAGCGGCTGGAACATATTGCGGGCTATTTTTGCCTTTGGTTTTTTTGCGCCGTTTACAATGTAGGATTGCAGACCAAACTTCTCTGTAAAAACCTGCACAATAATGCTGCTGTCGCCATAATCAGTAGTTTTAAAAACGATGCCGCGGGTTTTGTGAAGCATTATTTGAACAGTAACAGCAATTTTGGTAAAAAAATAATGGTGCCGGTTATTAATGCAAAAAGCGCAGCAATAACTACCGCCCCGGCGCTCATATCCTTAATATGGCCAGCCTTTTCATTATATCCCGGCGAAACCAGGTCAACTAGCGTCTCGATCATAGTGTTGAAGATCTCGGTTACCAGCACCAGCGCAATACAAACCGCTACCCATTGCCATTCGCTAACGGCAATATGCAGCCATATCCCCAGTAAAACAGCAACTGCCGTGACGCCAAGGTGGATCCTGAAATTGAGTTGCGTTTTTGTAGCATAGGCTATTCCCTTAAAAGCATACCCAAAACTATTAAACAGTTTTTTCATTAATCAGCATATAATATCCGGCAAATTTCAATTTTCAAATCAGTGGATCTTCAAATCTTTAAACTTTTTGCCATACAAATCTGCACATTTGAAAAACAATGTCACAATATGATTTCCATCAATACCATGATAAATCTATTTTCGTAGTTTAGCGACCCGAAACAACCCGTAATTAATAATGATTTGGAAGAAGATTGCTGATATTATTTTAAAGAACCGACTGCTTATACTGATCCTGATAGCAGTTTCCAGCATTTTTATGGGTTATGAAGCCAGTAAAGTAAGAATCACTTTCAACGGCGGTAAGGTTTTGCCGGTAACCGACTCCGCTTACATCAGGTATGCCGAATTTAAAAAACTTTTCGGACAGGATGCCAGCACCATGGTGATCGGCTTTAAATCGCCGGATATATTCAAAAAGGATGTTTTTAACGATTGGTACCAGGCTGGTGAACACATACGGCATATAAAAGGTATTAAAGCTGTTATTTCGATGGCTAATTTATTTAACCTCGAAAAAGATACGCTTAACCATCGTTTTATTTTAAAGCCACTGGTTAGCCATACACTGGCAACCGACCAATCGGTAGACAGCGTTAAGAATCAGTTATTGTCCCTGCCTTTTTATAAAGGACTTATTTTAAGCGAAAACAACCAGGCTACCTTAATGGCCATTACGTTTGAGGGTAAGATTTTAAATACACCCGCCAGGGTGCCCATTATTGATACTATTCTTAAAATCGGTAAAACCTTTGGGCAAAAGCACCTAATTGAAATGCACTATTCGGGCCTGCCGCTTATACGCACCATATCAAGCGACTTGATGAAGAATGAGTTTACTCTTTTTTTAGGGCTTTCATTACTTATTACAACTATCATTTTAATACTGATTTTCCGTTCAGGTTACCCGGTAATTTTCCCTGTTATTGTAGTGTTGCTTGGGGTAACCTGGGCACTGGGGATCCTTGTACTGGCACACTATGAGATAACGATACTTACCGGTTTAATACCTGCCTTAATGGTAATTATTGGCGTGCCAAACAGTATTATCATCCTTAACAAATACTACTATGAATTTGGCCATACCGGCGACAAGTTAGCATCATTAAATACAACAATCGAAAAAATTGGCATTACTACTTTTATTGCCAATGTTACAACTGCAATAGGTTTTGGTGTACTATACTTTACAAACAGTGAGTTGTTGACCCAGTTTGGCCTTGTGGCATCATTAAGTATAATGGTCACTTTTGCTTTGTGTATTGTTTTAGTGCCGATTATATTCAGCTATTTGCCTGATCCTAAACTAAAACTTACTAAAATCAAGGACCGTCGGCTTATGCAACAGCTATTGATAAGCCTTGATAAACTTGTCCACTCGCATCGCAAAGCAATTTATACAGTTACCGTGTTAATGGTGGTCATTTGTTTTTATGGCATGTTCAAGATTAATGTGAACAGCTATGTGGTGGACGACCTCCCGAAAAAAAGCAATACATTAAGTGACCTTAAATTTTTTGAATCGAACTTTAAAGGCGTTTTACCACTCGAAGTAAGCATCGATACCAAGCGTAAAAACGGAGTTATGAACGATGCCACCATCAGGAAAGTTGAAAAGCTGGAGAACCTGATTTCTTCCTACCCTGAATTCAGCCATTCGTTATCATTGATACAGGGGCTAAAATTTTCGACTCAGGCTTTCTATGGTGGTAGTCCGGCCTATTATCGCCTGCCCCAGGGTTTTGAAGATGGTTTTATCTTGAGTTATGCCAGCCACTCCGGCAAGAGCAATACCGTTTTGCGTAATTACCTGGATAGCAACAAGCAGTTTACCCGGGCAAGCTTTGAGATGATTGATGTAGGCTCAAACCGGATGAATAAGGTGATCGCCAATTTGCAGCCACGTATCGACTCCATATTCAATCCTAAAAAATATCATGTAGAGCTAACCGGCTCGAGCATAATTTTTATAAAAGGGGCAAACTATATGGTAAAGAACCTTTACCAGAGCCTTGCCCTGGCTATATTACTTATTGCAGGGGTAATGTGGATACTGTTCAGGGGCATAAAAATGATCGCCATATCGCTGCTGCCCAACCTTATACCGCTGATTATTACCGCCGGCATCATGGGTTTTTTTGGTATCCCACTAAAACCATCCACTATCCTGATTTTTAGTATAGCGATGGGGATCTCGTCCGACCAAACCATTTACTTTATTACCCGTTACCGGCAGGAATTACGCTACACTAAAAAGGGCATATCAAGGATCGTTTCCGATACCATCCGCGAGACCGGTATAAGCATGATCTATGTAGCGATTGTACTATTCTTCGGTTTTGGCATATTCGCGTTCTCAACGTTTGGTAGTGTAAGTGCATTGGGTATTTTGCTGTCGGTTACCTTATTAGTTTCCATGGCAAGTAATCTTACCCTATTGCCCGCATTTTTACTTAGTTTGGAGCATAGGGAAAAGAAGAAAGTAAAGTAGTAATGAGTAGTTGATTGGGTTGATTGGGTTGATTAAGAGAGCAGTTGATTAAGTTAAAAACATGGACTTAAAACTTGACAATAAAGTAGCCATCGTATTAGCGGCCAGCAAAGGCTTGGGCAAAGCTATTGCCATAGCATTGTCCGCCGAAGGGGCCAGGGTGATCATCGGCTCGCGTGATGAGAATGAATTGCTGCAAACAGCCGCTGAAATATCAGGCATTACAGGAAATAGAGTAATAGCGATAGCTGTTGACGTAAGCAATGCCGCCAGTGTTTCTGCTTTTATTGAAACAGCCGGCGCCACCTTCGGATATATCGATATCCTGGTGAATAACAGTGGAGGACCTCCATTCAATAAATTCGAAAACTTTGATGATGAAGCCTGGCAGCAAGCGTTTAACCTTACCTTACTGAGCTTTAGCCGAACCAGCCGACAGGCATTGCCTTACATGCAAAAAACCGGAAGCGGGCGTATTATCAATATCATCAGCGGCTCGGTAAAATCAGTGTTGGCAAATTCAGTATTGTCGACAAGTATGCGGATGGGTGTTGTGGGGATGGCTAAATTAATGGCTGATGAATTGGGGCCATACAATATCACTGTAAACAATGTAGCCCCGGGGATGATCCTTACCGACAGGCTTAAACATACCTTGCCAAAAGATGCTGATCCGGAAGTTGCATTAAAAGAAAGAGCCAAAAATATTCCGCTTGGCCGCATCGGCAAACCTGAAGAGTTGGCTGCACTTGTCGCCTTTTTAGCATCGGAACAGGCTGCCTATATCAGCGGGACAACCATTCAGGTTGACGGCGGCGCGAACCGATCTATTATTTAGAATCTAGAGACGCAAAATATTGCGTCTCTACGGGGGCTATAATAATTTCGGGTTTAATTCCGAATCTATCAATCCACCTATAGGTTTGCTCATCAACCATTTGTGATGGTCATTTTTTTGCCAGTTGTTTTTATAAGGCGTAACCCTTGCGCCGTCGGCCACATAAATAATGGTCATTACCTCGCGCATTTTGTTTGAGTTGTTGCCGTTGGCGTGATGTATAGTAAACCCCCGGTGCCAGGTAGCGTCCCCCGCATCCATCGTTTTTGCCCTGCTGATGGGAAAATGGTGATCTTTTACATAATTGTCAAAAGCACCGTCTGATTCATCTGAAATCTCGTAATTGAATATTGAACCCTCCTTAAACGAACCTGACGCAAAAGTCAGCATTCCCATCTCGATATCAATATCAACCAGCGGCATCCACATGGTGATGGTATTATTAGTGTCAATTGGCCAATAGTATTGGTCCTGGTGCCATGGTGTAGGGCCGCCACCTGCCTCTTTAAATAGCGCCTGATCGTGATACAGCCTTACGTTTTCCACTCCCATCAAATCGGCGGCAATTTTAGCCATGCGTTTTGCCAGCACAAACTTTTTCGCGTCTTCGTCGCTTCGCCATAAATTCATGATCTGCAAAAAAGCCTTTCCATAGGTATCACGATCCTGCAGCTTGCGCGTTTCGGTGTTATATTTTTCTGCCGCGTTAACTATTACAGGACGGTAGACCGCAATCTCTTCTTTATTTAAAACCTGTTTAACCAAAGTATGGCCTTTTTCCCGGAACTCCTGAACATTATCTGCAAGTAATTCTTTAAAATCATCCAGTAGTGGCAGATCAGCAAGCGTTTTATTCATCCTTATCCTGTTTATACCCAAAGTAAGTTACACTTTTAAATAAAAAAAATGACGAAAATGGTATAATAGTGGATTATTTTATCCTTAAATTTACGATAATAAATTAAAATTGCCAAAATAACCCATGATCAAGGCTTCTTATGAGATCATACAACCAGCCAATGGCCAGTCATTTTTGTTCAGAAAATTTGACCGGTCGGCTTTTGACGCGCCTTATCATTTTCATCCGGAATATGAACTTACCTATATTATTGAAGGAACAGGTAAGCGTTATGTTGGGAGCCATATGGGTAATTTTACGTCAGGCGACCTGGTATTGCTTGGCCCTAACCTGCCCCATTGCTGGAAACTTGAACAGGGAGAGCAATCACAAACCTTTGGAAGTGCTATAGTGGTACAATTTGACGGTGCTTTTTTGGGGGATGATTTTTTTAATAAAAATGAACTGCAACATATCAAAAAGCTATTTCAAAAAAGCAGCAGCGGCATTTGTTTTAAATCCGGAACTCAATCTGCAGTTGACAAGAATCTGGAAACGCTGAGTAAAGAAAAAAACAATTTCAGGATGCTGATAGGGTTGCTGGAAATTTTACAAAAGTTAGCATCAACCAATGAGTATGTTTTGCTGGATCAGAACATGGTGATCGCTGAACGCACATTGGCCGAGCAGGAACGTATTAACCCGGTTTACGCCTACCTGGTTGAAAATTTCAGAAAGCAAGTTTCTTTAGACGTTGCCGCCGGCATTGCCAATATGACGACTAACGCCTTCTGCAAATACTTTAAGAAAATCACCCGCAAAACCTTTATGGAGACCATTATTGAGTATCGCATCAATTATGCAATACAGCAACTGGTGCAAACCGATAAACCTATCTCCGATATCTCCTTTGAGAGTGGCTTCGGCGACGTTTCGCACTTCTATAAAATGTTCAAACAAAAAATGCATATCAGCCCGCTCAACTACCGCAAAAAATTTATGCGGAGTTTGGATGAGGAGGCAATAATTGGAGTGGCGTAAGGCCTTTGCATCCTGGTTAAGTTTCGTTGCTTCAAAATAATTCCTTTACATGCCTACAACCTCAATCCCGTAAGCAGGCAACGTTATCGTAATATTTTTATCCGCCATGCCTGGTTTACTGGCACCATATAACACCTTCAACATTCCGGCTTTTCCTTCAGCAGCAACGGTTACTGTTTCCGGTTTATCCGAAAGATTTACAGCCACAATAACCCTTCTATTGTTTTCAAACCGCATAAATGAAAACACATCGTCCTTATCGTTTTTAAGGGTTTTATAAACACCTCGTGATATTACCGGATTTGCTTTGCGAATCGCTATCATTTTACGGTAAAAATTCCAAAGGGAATTGGGATCATTTCGCTCTTCTTCAAGCGAGATACCGTCATCAGGTACATCACTATTAAAGGTATTACGCCATGGGCCCTTTACTTTATACCAGTAAGCCATTCCTTTACCCTCGTCGCTTTTGTACCATTCAAAGGCCGAACGGTTGGGAATATCGTTAGCATCCGTAGCGCCCAATGAAGCATTGGTACCGCTCATTCCCAATTCCTGGCCGTAATAAATGGAAGGAACACCACCCAACAGCAGATTTAAAGCAGCACCGATCTTCAGATGATCAACATCGCATTTTACGCCATAGCTAAACCTGGGCGTATCATGATTTTCAATAAACACTACCTGCTGTTTGTTTGCGGGTGTACGCATAAAAGTTGAATCGGCTGCAGCCGCTATCTGGTCCTTTTTAAAGGTCCGGATGGCGAAGGCTAACCGAAAGGCAAATACCCTGTCAACTCCACCATTTGCAAAATAGTCCTTCCCTATCGATCCCCAGTTAGCCTGTTCGGCAATAATCCTCAATTTGGGGTTAACCTTTCGGAGTTTGCCTAATAAAGGCCGCCAAAACCGGCTAAACAGATCCGGCAATTTGTTATCCAGGTTATCCATCATATGGTCAAGCCGAAAACCATCCACTCCATCATCAAATTTTCCGTCACCATTAGGGTCTTCCCAAAACTTAAACAGCCGGTAATTATATTCCTGTACTTTTGGGCTATACAAATTCACGGTTGTTATTTTACGGTAAACACTATCATATCCTAATAGCCCCTTCAGGTTAAATATAATGGTTGATGGTGTAGTATGTGCTTTATCATCATACAAAATATAATCGCTGTAAGGCGACTTAAGGTTACTAACCCCGTCTTTCCACCAAATGTGATCTTCGGTAACATACTGGGTTTCCATGTCCATGTAAAACTTCATTCCGCGACGATGAAGCTCTTTTATCAGTGCTAAATAATCGTGCATTGAACCATAAGCCGGGTCGATCTTTTTAAAGTCAGAAGCGAAATAATTATGATAAAATACCGATTCATATAAAGGTGTAAGCAAAATAGCGGTAACTCCAAGTTGTTGCAGGTAATCCAGTTTCAAACGAATTCCGTTCAAATCACCCTGCATGTCGCCATTGCTATCATAAAAGCTGCGTTGAAAAATGTGATAAATGATCTCCTCCCTGTTTCCTTTTTGCCCTTTGGCTGGCGGTATTATCTCAGCAATTGCGGTAAAAAAACACAGCAATACAACCAAAAAAGTAAATAGCGTAGCTTTCAATTTCATAAACAGGGATGATTGTGTAAACCAAAGTAACCCATCCTTGCAGGATAAAAAAATGTTAATCTTATTATATATATGGTACATTTTATCTATCGGCAAACATGGTATCAATCATACAAATAAACGTAAAAACTACTACCTTGCTAATATATGCCAGTATATTGCCAATATTTATATAGTACAACTTATATGGTATTTGTTACTTCGTAATATTTTTTGGTTTGACATCCACACTCCGCACCATACATGACAATAAAAAGAGGCACCATTTTCTTGATTTTCTTTGTTCAATTCCTGTCATTCAGAAATATTTATGCTCAAAATGTTCAGCTTACCATAAAAGTCATCGCGAAGCAAAATATTCCTGAAACCGACTCAATGGTTGTTATGGGTAACCAGGCAGCATTTGGCAACTGGTTCGACTTTAGCAAAGGTAAAATGACCAAACAAGATGATACTACCTGGGTACTGAAAAATATCTTCCCGGTAAATACTTCCATTGAATTCCAGGTAACCCATGGTTCCTATTTTAAAAACGCCTTGTACACCTATGGTAAATACCAGGCGCCCAAAGTACCTTTTATAATCAAAAAAGATACTACGATAATTGTTCAGCCCGAAAACTGGAACGATCTGTTCAACAGGAGTATCACCGGGACAATTAAGTATTATCATAATTTTGAGGACCACAACCTTAAATACACCAGGGATGTAATGGTATGGCTGCCCCTATCATACTATAAGTCGCCCAACAAAAGATACCCGGTGTTGTATGCGCATGACGGACAGAATTTGTTCGCGCAAAACTCAGTTTTTAATGGTGAATGGCGGATGGATGAAACCGCCGACAGCCTGATGCGGCATGGTAAGACGGAAGAATTTATCATCGTTGGCATTGCTAATACGAAAGATCGCTGGGCAGAATATTCCGGCACTCCTGAAGGAACGGCGTATATCAATTTTATTATACATAACCTGAAGCCTTTTATCGATACACATTTTCGCACCAAACCAGATAAAAACAATACTGCGGCCATAGGCTCATCAATGGGCGGCCTTATATCCTTTTACATGGTATGGCTGCACCCCGAAGTTTTTTCGAAGGCAGCCTGTTTATCAAGTGGTTTTGCTTATGACGATGGGCATATTGTTGATAAAGTGGCTGCTTCAACGCTGAAAGTGCCGGGCACGCGCCTTTATCTCGACTGCGGAGATGTGGACCTGGATAAATATTTCCTTGCTGATAATGAAAGAATGAAAAATTTACTGGAAGAAAAGCACCCCGAGATAAAACTGATGTACCGCGTATTTAAAGGAAGTGCGCATAACGAATTTGCATGGGCCAAAAGGCTGGATATTCCGCTTGTTTATCTTTTTGGGAATAATGGATCGGGTAAAAATGTTCAGATCAAACCAAATCATAAAACAGGAAAAATTAAATCTTAAATATTTACAGGACTAATACCATGATTGGTCATATTGGTCAAAACATATTATTTCGTCGCTGAGATTTTTTGCAGCTTACCTGTAAATTTGGGGATAAAACCTGGGAGGATAAAAACCCGCAGCCTAAACAGCAGGCCTTTCATGGCTTGAGTGGGATGATCATTATGATGCTCATTATAGCCAGCAATATGGAAAGCGGCAATAAAGTAGTTTAATATTTTTCCAGCCTGTTTCTTTTTCTTTCTGTCCATATTTTCATTTATCATAACATCAGACACACATTTAGTTGTTAAAATGTAACAGCCATTTCGATGCTTTTTTAAAACAAAGTTTAGGTACAAAGAGTTTCAAAAAGTAACAATTAAGTGACAATTCAGCATGAATAAATTTAATCGCAAAAAAAAATTATCATAAAATAGTCAATTTTTATTTTTGATAAAACTTATCGGGGCTTTCGTGCGTTATGTTTCATATAAATGCGTCCCGCATTTATAATTGTGATAAGGTTTAGGTTGAAAGCCCCCAAGCAGCGAGTGTAAGGGGGCTTTTATTTGGTTTTAGAGGTTAGAGACTGGAGATTAGAGATTAGTTTTGACATTTGAATATCCGAACGTACTGCTCATTGCTGGTTCTGCAATTTCCCCAACACCTAATCTCTAATCTCCAATCACTAATCTCTATCTTTACCCATGATCGAACTAAAAAAACAATTGTATAAGCAATGCCTTGAGTATGTGCAGAATATATTGGACGCTGCACAATTAGCTATAAATGAGGCACAAACAGCTTCGAACGAGGATACAAAAAGCAGCGCAGGCGATAAATACGAAACCGGCCGGGAAATGGCGCAGCAAGAGGCCAATCGTAACATGGGCCAGTTAAACGAAGCCAATAAATTAAAGATCGCTTTGAACCGGGTAAGCACTAATAATATCTCTGAAATAATTGATACCGGAAGCGTGATAGTTACCGACAAAGTCAATTTTTACATTGCCATAAGTGCTGGTGTCTTAACAGTTAATAACACTGAATATTTCGCCGTTTCGCCATTTTCACCCATAGGATTAAAGCTTAAGGGGTTAAAAGCAGGAGATGAATTTAATTTAAATGAAAAAATTTACCTGGTAAAACAGGTTTTTTAAATTTTTTTTAAAACAATTATCAGTAATTTGCATTTAGTAACATTAATCATCAAATATCTATTACTATATTTGATGGTAATAAAAGCATGCAGGCAAAAAGGACTTGCACTTATAAATTAAATTTTAATGAACATATTCGCAGGAAGTCTTCCCTTTTCATTAGAGGAAGCCGATTTAAGAGAGCTTTTCGAAGCTTATGGTGAAGTAAGCACCGTAAAATTAATTAATGACCGTGAAACAGGAAGAAGCAAAGGCTTTGGATTTGTTGAAATGCCTGATGACGAAAGCGCTCAAAAAGCGATCACCGAACTAAACGGCTTTAGCGTTAAAGGAAGAACCATTGCTGTAAGCCAGGCTGAAGAAAAGAAACCAGGTGGCGACCGCAGAGGTGGCGGTGGCGGCTACGGCGGTGGAAACCGTGGTGGCGGTGGCGGCTATGGCGGCGGTGGAAATCGCGGCGGTGGCGGTGGCGGCGGCTACTCAAGAGACAACAATCGTGGCGGCGGTAGCCGTTACTAATTTATAGCGATATTAAAACAGGCCTTATCAAAATGATAAAGCCTGTTTTTTTGTACTTTAATTGCAGGGTAGAAACTTATTCACCCTGATTTTTTATTTATATAACTCCCCGGATACTTGCAGTTGTTAATAACTAACTGCTGACCCATCTCTAATCTCGTCGGAAGCTTTTTTAACTACCTGGTCGCCTTTTTCAAGATTGCCGTAAATCTCCATCATATCTCCCGACTGAACACCCTTCTTCACATCCACCCATTGGGCATGATGATTTACTATCTTTATAACAAAAACCTTTTCGGTTGAAGTAACCACCGCTGTTTTAGGCACAAAAAGAGTGCTGTCATGGCTTGGAAGCGGCACATTTACATCAGCATACATGTGGGGTAAAAGTTTATGGTCGGTGTTGTAAACATCCATTTCAAGCCGTTCAGAACGTAATTTTTCATCCAGCGCACCGGCAAGTCTTTTTATCTGCGCTGTAAACTTACGGTTGGGCAATGCCTGAACAGTAAAGTTCACCTGGTTTTTATCGCTTAAACCACCTGTATAATTTTCAGGTACTGAAACTACTAAACGCATCCTGTACTGATCCTGCAGAACCAGCAAGGGGTCTGTTCCTTTTCCGCCCGGGCCAACATAAGCACCTGAATTTACATTACGTGCCGAGATAACCCCATCAAATGGCGCCCGTATTTCCAGATAATTTAAATTGGCAGCCATTTCTTTGTAGGTTGATTTGGCCGCTTCCACGTTTGCAAGGTCGGAATTCTTTTTCGCTTCAGCTTGTTCCAGGTCATTTTGAGAAACAGTACCGGGGATCTTGCTTGTATTATATAACCGGTCGTAAGTAGCTTTGCTGGCGTAATAAATGGCTTCCATTTGCTTTATATGGGATTCAGCTTCAGCCAGCTGTGAATTAATTTCAGGCGCCTCCAAAGTAACCAGCAATTGTCCCTGGTGTACCTGGGAGCCAATATCAACCCAAAGCTTTTTCACAAAGCTATTAACCTTGGCATAAAGGTCCACTTCCTGGTAAGGCAGCAATTCACCGGGTATAGAAATATTTGCTTCCAGTTTACCTTTATTTACGGTTGAGAGCACAACTGTCGGGCTGTCAATGGCATCCTCCTGTTTTATAGTTTGAGCTTGCTCTTCTTTTTCCTTTTTATCGGACCCGCATGAGCTAATAAATGCGGTGCTTATAGCTAAAAGCGCTAAAGCGATGTAAAATCTATTTTTCGTGATGTTCATGATGGTGCAAAGGGACATAAAATTTACTTTCTTTATCTTCAGGATCTAATGAAACAGAATCAGTGGTGGTATTGCCCTGTACCCAGGCAAAAACCAGCGGCAGGATCAGCAGGGCGGCAAAGGTTGATGCAAATAGCCCGCCTATCACCGCACGGCCCAGCGGAGAAGTCTGGTCGCCGCCTTCACCTATACCAGATGCCATCGGGATCATACCAACAATCATGGCTAAACTGGTCATCAAAATAGGCCTTAAACGCAATGCGGCTGCCTCACGTGCTGATTTAAGGGCATCACCGTTATGCTTTCGTAATTCTTCGGCATTGGTAATTAACAATACCGCATTGGAAATGGATACGCCAACAGACATGATCATACCCATATAAGATTGGAGGTTTAATGTTGCTCCGGTCATTTTTACAAGGAACAGCGATCCAAACAATACCGCCGGCAACGTTGACAATACAACGAACGACATTTTGAACGATTGAAAATTTGCGGCCAGCATCAGGAAGATCACAATAATCGCCACAATTAAACCGGTTTGTAAACTATCAAGCGTGTCTGTAAGCGTCTGGGTGAGCCCGCGGGTTGCTACAGTAAGGCCCCGTGGTAATTTACCCAGGGAGGCTATGGCCTTTTGTACATCGGTATTCGCGGTTCCCAGGTCTTTCTTATATAAACTTGCGGTAACGGTAAGGATGGGTACCGCGCCGATATCGTCATCTTCGCCATTGGTAGTACCCAGTTTAATATCCGCAACGTCGCTTAACACCGGGCGGGGTTTGTCGCTCATTACCGGAATTTCGCGTATATCGTTTAAGCTTGACATCTGATATTCAGGAATTTCAACCTGTACGGCATAGCTCAAACCTGCCTTAGTGTCGAGCCAAACATTTTTTTCCGTGTATCTTGAAGAAGAAGTGGATGCAACGAGTGACCGGGAAACGTCGTTCACACTCACACCAAGTTCTGCTGCCCGGACACGATCGATATTAATATTTATAGATGGATATTTAAAAGATTGCCCAATCTGCACATCTCTTAAATAATCTATTTTCTTTAATTTATCCAGCACCTTAAACGCCATCTGGATATTTTGCTGTTTATTTTTACTGGCAATAACAACCTCAATAGGCGTTGGCGAGCCCTGGCTCAAGATTTTATCTGTTAGCTCTATCGGTTCAAAAGAAAGCTGAATATTGGGCAACTTTTTCCGCATTTCAATGCGGAAGCGTTCTTTTAAATCATCTAAATTTACTTTGTAGTCTTCTTTTAAGTTTACCTGCATAACCGCCTCCTGTGGGCCTGCCATAAACAAATATATTGGGCTGGTTGAAAACAAACCTGGGTGCATACCCACCAATGCGGAGGTAACTTCAATATTTTGTTTGCCAACTATGCTGGCCAATATCTTACGGGCCTCAACCGTGTATAGTTCAGTTCGTTCAAAACGGGTACCATCCGGTGCACGCAGCCTCACCTGGAAAGTACCAGAGTTTACTTTTGGCAACACATCCCGGCCAATGATATTGAACATCAAAAATGCAAACCCAAGTGCCGTAGCCGCATAAAATACCACAAAGAATTTCCGGTTCGGCATCATCCAATCCATAAAGGCCAGGTAACGGAGCCTGAATTTATCAAAACGGGTGAGTTTTTTGCCCTCTCCGCCCATCGCATTTTTGATGGCAAGTTCTTTTTGTTCCCAGGGGTCGCCTTCATCTTCCAATGCAAAACCATCACCATGGCTTTTATCCTCATGCTCATTTTTCATTACCCAGTTAGCCATTACCGGCACAAAGGTTTGCGCAAGCAAGTAAGAGGTGATCATGGAGAAACCTATCGCCAGGGATAAAGGCAGGAACAGTGCGCCAGGTATGCCAGTCATGGTAAAAGCCGGAGCAAATACCGCAAGGATACAAAACAAGATCAACAATTTTGGAAAGGCTATTTCCTTACAGGCGTCCCATATCGCCAGTGCCTTGGGTTTACCCATATCAAAATGCTGGTGAATATTTTCAATGGTCACCGTGGATTCATCCACCAAAATACCAATGGCAAGCGAAAGCCCGCTCAGCGTCATGATATTAATGGTTTGATGAAACAGAGATAGGAAAAATATACCTGAGATAATACAGGTGGGAATAGTTAGTATCACGATCAGGGCGCCCCGTCTGTCGCCCAGAAACAGCAGCACCATTAAGCCGGTTAATGCCGCGCCAATCGCGCCCTCTTCGGCTAAACTTTTCACTGCGTTGATCACATAGACTGATTGATCGAACACATATGAAAGCTTTACATCCTCGGGCAACAGCGCCTGGAAACGTGGGATGGCTTTCTTTAAGTTTTGCACCACCTCCCATGTCGAAGCATCAGCTGATTTGGTTATTGGCAGGTAAACCGAACGCTTGCCGTTTACCAGGGCATAGCTGGTAGTAATATCGGCCCCGTCTTCAACAGTTGCCACATCCTTCATAAACACAGTTTGCACCCCGTTTTTATATAAAGGAATGTCGCCAAAATCCTTTATTTCCTTTATGGTTGTATTTGAAGGCGCCAGATAATTATAGTCGCCAATGCGAACGTTACCTGCCGGATTGTTCTGATTGTTATCGCGAAGGGCGGCCACAATCTGGTCGGAGGTTAAATTGTGTGCCCGGAGCAGATCGGGGTTAATTTTGATAACTACCGTACGAACGTTCCCGCCAAATGGGGCCGGAGCAACAAGCCCGGGAATTGAAGTAAACGAAGACCGGATATAAACGTTAGCCATATCCAGCAATTCATTATTACTTCGGGTCGGGCTTGACAGTACCAATTGCCCGACGGGTAAAGTAGATGCATCAAAACGCAGGATAAACGGAGGTTGAGAACCGGGCGGAAAACTTGCCTGGGCCCTATTGGTATAGGCCGTCACCTCCGCTGCGGCCTGGGCCATATTAACCCCTTCGTAAAAAGTTAGTTTAATAAGCGTTAATCCGCTGATATTCCTCGTTTCAATGCTTTTTACGCCCGAAACAAACAAAAGCAGGTTAACGTAATTCTTGCCAAAATAAGCTTCCATCTGGTCGGGGGTATAACCGCCATATGGGTGTGAAACATAAATTACAGGAAGGTTAAGATCAGGAAAAATATCAATCTTAATACTTCTTACCGCATTTATCCCAAAGAAAAACAATCCGGCCACAATAACCAAAATGGTGATTGGCCTTTGCAGCGCACCTTTAATCAGCCCCATTATTTATAATTTGTGTTAAAAGTTATTAATAAATATTCCAAAATCGCCGGTTGCAGCGGCTTTATACAGTAGAGCCTGCCAAACATTGTTTTTTACAATGTAATTATCGACTTCCGCCCTGTTAAGTACATACAGCGCTTGCGTAAAATCTACTATATTGGCTAATCCGTTTTGGTATAAAGCATATTTCTGCCTGAAGGCATCCGTTGCCGCCCTCACTTCCTCCGGCGATTCCCGAAAATTCTTTAAAGCATTACTTATCCTTGTTTCAGCCAAAACTTGCTGATCGCTTAATTGCTGGCTTACCAGGTTGTATTCATCCTGGTATTGTGCCGAAGTAAATTTTTGCGATTTTACCTGGTAATGCACTCTGAATGGATTGGTAATATTCCACACCAGCCCTACACCAAACAAGTAGTTAAAACGGGTTGGATCGGCACCGGCGCCATAGCTGCTGTTGTAGTCACTCAGATTTGAACCGTAACCAGCGTTGAATCCTGACCCCTTGCCCTGGTAAACCCCAAAAAAGGTAAATGTAGGATAGCTGAAGGTGTTCAAATACTTCGCCACCTCATCGCTTACATTAATGCGGTTTTGATAAAACCTTAATATCGGGTGGTCGGCAAGATTAACCTGTGCCTGAGGATCGGCATTCACGGGT